>ERZ772871.71-NODE-71-length-167842-cov-63.2599_pt1 | contig 167842 bp, 154 predicted proteins | sample MGYA00511899_ERZ772871 | MGnify/ENA primary metagenome ERZ772871 (study PRJEB29015, sample SAMEA2737693) | human gut metagenome | biome: human gut; feature: human-associated habitat; material: faeces | place: China | collected 2012 ...
CGAACACGGCAAGGCGAGCGCCGCAGGAAATCAAAATCGACTTGGCTGTTTTTCCGGCGGCCAGCTTATATTTCTTATACTGGCGCACCGCAAAGTGGTTTGGCTTCTCGGCTTCCAGTGCATCAAACATCAGGTCTACGGGGTTTTTGAACTCCTCGTCATCCTCACGGACTTCCATGGCGTTGATGAACTCAATGAGGGTGGAGAAGTTTTGTTCCTCCACCGGAGCCTCATAATGGATATAGCCAATAAGCGCGCAGTATAACAAGGTTTCTGCTTTTACCCAGAAATCGTCTCCGGCCTTGCCTTCGCCTTTGGTATTGGCGATCAGCGTTGTTACCAGCTTCAAGATGTCCTTTTCGCTATGGATATAGGCGAAAGGGTTATAGTGCATGGACTTCCTGAAGTTGATGGTATTTAGAACCTTGATTCGGTACGGCTCATAAATGACCTTGCCGTGCTTATCCTTCATGGGCTTTCCGTCTTTCCCCAGCTTGGGTGCGCCCCTTTGGAGCATTTTTCCGCACTCCACCAAAATGGTTCCCTTCGGGTCTGTGACCACATAGGAACTGTGCATCTGCATCAGATTCGGTTTGAGCCAGAAGCGGGTCTTACCGGAACCGGAGCCGCCAATCACCAGCACATTTTTGTTTCTGGCGGTCTTTGGGTCCTTGGGGCGGCTGTTCATTGTCAGGCTCTCCGTTTTCGTCAGAATCACATTGTTCTGGAATACCGGGTCGATGTAGGGTGCAATGTCCTCATGGGTTCCCCAACGGGCAGAACCATACTCCATGCCGTGACGGTACTTCTTGGCGTTTTTACTTTTGAGATACACCGCCAGACGCAGGCCAGCACCGCAGCACAGCCCCACCAGCAGATCCAGCGGGTGCAGGCTGGGCCAGATGCTTTGCAGCGCCCCAGGCAGGACAGCAAACAGAGAAAGGAATTTCTCTGAAGCATTTGCCCCCTGAGCCAGTCGCCATGCCTCCCCGAAGTTGGTAGTAAACAGCCCCATCAGGAGATAGGGCAGGTTCAGCAAAACGAGCTTTTTGATGTCAAACTGCTTTTTCATCGTTCCAGCTCCTTTCGCTTGGTGCGGTCCACCACGGCATTTTTGACCATCTCTTTGAACTGACTGAGTTTTGCCAGCACAGACGGGCGTTCTGTTTTCTCGGCCTTCTTGACCTTTTTGCTGGTGTACTCGGTAAATGCAGCGGTCAGCGCATCGGCGTCACGGCCTTTGAAAAAGATCAGGTACTTGGGTGGGGAGCTACTGCGGTCTTTCTTCACCGCATAGTCCACACCATATTTCCGGGCGATCTTCTCAAATTCCTTGATGGAAGGGTCTGTGATCTCGATATTGGAGATCCCCTGATTCTGACCAATGAGCTGCTTGACGGTCTGTTTTCCGTGGGGTGTCACAGGAGCGTCACGGCTTCTTTGCTTTTGCAGCTTCTTTTCCTTGCAGTGGGCCATGTACTTGCTGATGGCGGCTTTGAGCAGCCTGCCGGTGAACTTTGTTCCACTGACAACCAGCGTTAAAGTTCTGTTTTCCACTTCTTCCTGCATTTTCATCTCCTCCTTTCCACAAAATGTGCAGGGGTGGTGCATTTTCTTCTAAGGCGGGACCACCAGCCGCCGGAGAAAATATTTCTTCATCGCTCCATCCCGCGGCTCTTTTTCTTTACCGGCTTCTTATCCGGCAAATTCCACTCTTCCCGAAACTCTGCCACACCTTTGGGATCAAATACCTTCAACTTCTCCAGATCAAAGGCAACGGCAGAATATTTTCCATAACCGGACTGCACCTGATAGGGAAGCACCTTCCCCAATTTGTTCTCTTTGATGAATCGCAGCAGGTCCTTGCTGATGTCACCGGAAATAAACGCCTCTCCGGGGTCCAGGGAATATCCCGGTAGGTTCACCGTCATATCTGCAAACGGTTCTGCTCCATCTTCTGTATGGGTAATCATGCCGATATAAAGCCGCTGATTATTCGCATACATCCCAAGTTGCAGCGATATGGTTTCTTCCCCATATTCCCACTTGAAGGGGACTTTCTTTTCCTCATTCATATCAGATTCCTCCTATCGTATCTGTTCTTTGTGGTCATAAAACAAATCTCCATTTCTGACCTTTGCATGGCTGAGAATCTTGATCTGCCCCTTTGCCTGACTGTCCAGAGCTTTTTCATAGCCTATATCTGACAAAAACAGGCGGGTTCGTTCTCCTTTCCAGCCCACCGGGGAGTCATTCGTCAGCACATCAAAAATAATCATGTGCCGGGTGTTCTCCGCAAATCGCTGAAGATCCATGTAGTCATGGCCGTGATAGTTCTGCGCCCCGGCTTTCTGACGCATTTCCTCCATCAGCTGACCGATTGTTTTTCCTTCCTGCATAAAACCCACTTCCTTTCTGTTCTTATAAGACCAGCAAGATCATCTCCCGCAGCTGAGCAAAATAGAGCTTGCCCTGGGGCGTGACCAGCGTGTAGGAACCGGTATGACCGTGGTTGCAGTAGTCTTTGACGCAAAACAGCCCTGCATTTTTCACATTGGCATAAGGCAGCACATTGCCGGATGCCGTGCGGTACACAAACCGCCGTTCTATCAGAAACCGAACAAACCGGCGCTCCGGGACATCCAACTCTTTGGCGGTAGTCCTGAGATTGGTGCTGTGCTTTAAGTCGATGAACAGGTCATAGAAAGCGGCTTTGCCCTCCAGCTGTGCATTTTCCTTACGCAGAGAAATATTCGCTTCACGCTCAGCCAACAAGTCTGAGCAGAGCTTCATCAGAGCCTCCGGGGAAGTGGCAACCTCCCACAGCTTCTCTTTTGTGAGATAGGCCCCGTGCTTACGAATAGTAGGCAGGACATCATCGAATACCCACTGTTCAAACCGCTCTGCCGATGGCAATTTGCTGTGAACGATCAGGCGGTACAAATCTCCTTCGGGGATAAAAGTCATACTGATTTTGCGGTCGGGGCTTTGTGGGTGAGGTGCGTCGCGTTTCACGACATACCTACAATGGCGGATAATTGCATCGCGGGGATTGCTGTACCCCAGCGCAGCGGCCACATCCGTTCCGCAGAACAGGTATTTGCCGTTTTCTTCGATGACCCGGATACTGCCAAACTCCGGGTTTTTGAAAATTTCCATCTGGTTCATGTCGTGCCTCCTTTGGCATGATAAAGGCGGCCTTTACCAGCCGCCTGCGTGCATATCGTGGTTGACCAATGAAGTGAAGTGATTGTTCATGGTGGTAGGCGCATTGAACAGCACTGCAAGCAGGTACTGCTTCATGTTGCGTACCTGGGTGGTATTCTTTTGCAGACAGTCCATGACAAACTCGATGTGGGAGCTGTCCAGTTTCAAAAAACGGGAACGCACGATCTCGTGAGGGAAGTCTGCCCCAGAGATCCGGGTGGTCTTTCGTTTGGCACAGACCGTTTCTACCAACAGCTCTACGATCTCATTCAGGTCATCCAGGTAGAGAGGATAACGCTGCTTCAGACAATCATACTCGATATTCTCCAAAATCAATTCCCGATAATTTTCTATCTCTGTGACAGACATCGCATCCCTTCCTTTCCGTTCCGGCGGTCTTGCCGCCGCTGTTTCCCGGAAGGGAATGGAATCGGTACTTGATCCATAAGTAATTGATTTTTCTGTATTTGATTTCTCTATATTTAATTCTGCGGGCTTTTCCATATCCGGTCTTACCATATCCGGGTTTTCCGTATCTGGTGAAGCCGTATCCGGCTGGGACATATCTGGCTGGGGCTGTTCATAGATGACATACTCGGTATCTGTAATCCGCCCACTTTTATCGCGTCTCTGATGGCGCACGATATATCCGGCTCCTTCCAGTTCACGCAGGGCAGCACCGATGGCATCCACGCCTTCCTTACAGATCTTTGCAAGGCCACGGGTAGTGTAATTCCAGTCCTCTGGCAAAGACAGCATCATGGAAAGCAGCCCCTTGGCTTTTAACGACAGATTTGCATTTCGTAAATGATGATTGCTCATCACGGTATAATCACGGGTCCGTTCAATGCGAAAAACGGCCATCGACCTCACTCCTTCCGAATTTTGGGTACAAAAAACCGCAATCCTCATTTCAAAGAATTGCGGTGTTCAGCGCTTTTCAAATTTTCTTGCATAGAAACAAAACAGCGGCTTTTGGGGACGCGCCTCTGTAAATGGCTCCTCCTGGGCGAAAGGAAGTGTTTGCATCACGCGGTCAATATCCGTTGAATCCATGTCATGCTGAGATCTGCAATCTTCCCGGATTGCTTCTTGAATTTCCTTTACCGTACACATAGTCATTCCTTTCCTTTCGTTGTATGGGTTTATGAGCGGCGGCGTTTTCCCGGTTTGAAATCGAGGATATGTCCCTCAATCACACGAGCGTAACGCTTGATTTTGATCTCCCGGCGCTGTTGGCTTTGCAGGGCGGTCTGATACCCGTCCTCAGTCAAAAACAACCGCATTTCATCTCCGCGGCTGCCGTAAGCAGTGCTGGGACGCAGGACGGAAAACTCGATCATCCAGCGGGTATTATCCCAAAACCTCTCTACGGCGAGAATGTTGTGTCCTTTCAGCTCACGGGCTGAAATATCCCTCATAGGCGGCTCCTTTCATCGTTCCTGGTCTCTCTGACGCTTTTTCTGCCATGCCTCCAGCAGCTTGATGATGGTTTCCTGCATCCGCTGGGGCGTGTAGCTTTTGGGGAAATACTTCCGCAAAGTGTCAGAGGTAAATGTCACTCGGTCCAGATCACTTTTCTTTTCCTCACCCATGATGACACGCATCATATCGAGGGTCAGATGCCCCTCCTGACTGTATTTCTTGAGCCGCTGGGCTTGAGAAAGAGAAGGGGTAGCCTGTTCGCTGTCCATCGCGTCCAACAGGTCTACCTGTTCCTCCTTTTTGAGAAAGGACAGCTCATAGGCAGGGTTCAGGGCAATCTTCTTTTCATCCACCATATCCATCAATTCAGGAATCAGCTCTGTCAGACGGATAAATCTCTTAATCTGTGATTTGCTATCTGGACTGTTCTCCGCGATTTTTTCTGCCGCAGTCAACTTCGGCCCAACTTGGGCCGAAGTTAAATCCGTCCTGGCTCCTTGGTGCTTAATGGCATCCAGTTTCATCTTATAGGCAAAGGCCCTTTCACTGGGAAGCAGGCTTTCTCGTTGCAGATTGCTGTCAACCATAATGATCGTGGCGGCATCATCATCCAAATCCCGAACAATGACCGGCATGGTCTCCTTTTCTGCCAGTTCACTGGCTCTGTGCCGCCTGTGTCCGGCTACCAGCTCATAACCGCCCTCCGGGTCCGGTCGGGCAATGGCCGGAACCAGAACGCCATACTGCTTGATACTGTCAGCGGTCTCCATCATGGCTTCGTCATCCTTGACTTTGAATGGGTGGTTCTTGAACGGATGCAGTTCAGACAACGGAATTTCCTGAATCTTTTCCAGCTTTGCATCCTGGCGGCCTTCTTCGGTGGAGAACAGATCATCTACCGATGCCAGCTCTATTTTTTTCGCGCTGCTTTTCAAGTTTCAACACCTCCTTCGTCAGATTTTTGTAGCCCTCTGCCACCTTGCCGCCGGGATCATGGGCAAAAATGCTTTTTCCCTCGGCGCTGATTTCCTTTGCCCGGACAGAATGGGGAATCTCTGTGCCGAATACTTTGATCTTGCTGCCATAGGTCTCTCGCAAAAGTGCGGAAATCTCTTTGGCAAAGTTGGTTCGGCTGTCAACCATCGTCAGCAGGATACCGTCTATCTGGAGCTTGGGGTTGATCTGCCGCTTTACCTTGTTTACCGTGGAGAGCAGCTGTTCCAGCCCTTTGGCGGGCAGATACTCCGCCTGAACGGGAATTATGATCCTGTTTGCAGCGGCCAGCGCATTGACTGTGAGCATCCCAAGGGAGGGCTGGCAGTCGATGAGGATATGGGAGTATTGCCCCTTCAGCGTGTCCAGATATTGCCTCAAGATAGTCTCACGGCTCATGGCATTTACCAGGGATACCTCCATACCGGATAACTGGATGTCCGCAGGCATCAGGTCTACGCCCTCTGGGTGGTGCAGGATACCCTCGCCGGGACGAAGCGGCTCATCCATCAGGATACGCCCCATAGCGTCCGACAGCGTAAAGGGCAGCTTGTCCGGTTGTGGATTGCCCAGGCTGATAGTCAGGCTTCCTTGCGGATCTCCGTCGATCAGCAGGACTTTCTTTCCGGCCTGTGCCAAACCGATTCCAAGATTGGCACAGGTGGTGGTTTTGCCAACGCCGCCCTTCTGGTTGGCGATGGCGATGATTTGCGTGTTCATTGACTTCACCTCATTTCTGATTGTTGCTGTTGCTTCTGGAAATAGAAAAAGCCGCCACTCCAAAATAAAAAGTGAAGTGACGGCTCTTTCTATGGCCGGAATATGAGTTCCTGAAATGAAAAAAGCACCCAGTCATTTTACACTGAGTGCTGTATCAAATTCATATTCAATTATTCAAATTAGGTCAAACTATGCCAAACTGCCACAGCCAAAAACGAGGGGAAAGATGGCTGAAAAGTAGCCCCCAAAACACCCACAAAATCGGCTCTCGGTTAACCACTTTGGGCACCACTTGACCCTCTTTTTGCCCTCTTTTTGGCCGGTTAACCACTTGCGGACCACTAAAAATTGGGTGAAAACGGCTCTCGTTTTGCTAAATTTGGTCAAACTATATCAGCCCGTTTAGATATAGTAAAACCCCGGAAAACCTTGATTTTCCGGGGTTTTTGAACCATTTTGATATAGTCTGAGCAGTCGATTATCGCTTGCTGAACTGCGGAGCGCGACGTGCTGCTTTGAGACCGTATTTCTTTCTTTCCTTCATTCTTGGATCTCTTGTTAAGAAACCAGCCTTCTTAAGTGATGGACGATATTCGTCTGAATCAACCTGAAGAAGAGCTCTTGAGATACCGTGTCTGATAGCACCAGCCTGACCTGTGTATCCGCCACCGTGTACGTTAACGATTACATCATACTTATCAGCTGTTTCTGTAAGTACTAATGGCTGCTTAACTACAACCTTAAGTGTTTCAAGACCGAAATACTCATCAAGTGATCTCTTATTTATTGTAATATTACCATTACCTGGTACTAAATATACTCTAGCAATACTGCTTTTTCTTCTACCTGTTCCGTAGAACTTTCCGTTTGCTTTCTTAGCCACTGTTAATTCCTCCTTATGATATGTCCTTTAATTAAAACTTTAAAACTTCTGGCTTCTGAGCTGCCTGTTCATGATCTGGACCAGCATATACGTGAAGCTTTGTGTACATCTGTCTTCCTAAAGGTCCCTTTGGAAGCATACCCTTAACAGCAAGTTCGATAACTCTTTCAGGATGCTTTTCCATCATTTCCTTAAGAGTTGTTTCTTTCATACCACCAACATACTCTGAGTGATTGTAGTAAACCTTCTGATCTAACTTCTTACCTGTAACCTTAACCTTAGAAGCGTTGATTACGATAACATTATCACCACAGTCAAGGAATGGTGTATAAGTAGGCTTGTTCTTACCTCTTAATACAGCAGCAACCTGTGATGCTAAACGACCTAATGTATAATCTGCAGCATCTACAACATACCATTTTCTTTCGATGTTAGATGCACTAGCCATATAAGTACTCATTAGTTTTCCTCCTAAATATTGCTTAAATGCATAATTAATTGTTCTGAATATAATTAATGTTAATATATATTAAATGCTTCTCCGGGGCATATGGTGAAACACCTAATTCGAATTAACCAAACAGGGCGCACTTATCACGCCACATTTAAGAATTATATAACACTGAACCGCGTGTGTCAATGATAAAATCTATTTTTATTGTATAATTTTAGTCTGTAATTTCAACTGGTTATCCACAGCCTATCTATTGTGGGGTTCTTTTATTCACACATAAGGTTATTGTATCCACATTAAATAACTATTTATTTCTGCTTCTAAACCATTTACTTTTTCTATATACTGATTACGTCTATTTTTCATTAAATCGCTTAATACATCATCTAACACTTTCTTTATTCTATATGCTAAATATGTCTCCTTATCAGCCTTCTTCATCCAGATAATCTATCTTCATAAGTGTCAAGCCCTGTGGTGGTGCCGTCTGGCCCGCCTGTGTCCTATCGCAGGCGTCAAGCATATATTGGATATATTCTGGTTCGAACCTGCCCTTTCCAACCTGTATAAGCGTTCCAGCTATTATCCTGACCATATTATAAAGGAATCCATTACCGGTTATTGTTATATGTATTTCTTCATCCTTTTTGTCTACATCAAGTGCATATACCGTCCTTACTGTTGATTCTGCCTGCGTTCTTACACAGCAGAAGCTCTTAAAGTCATGCTCTCCTATAAGATATCCGGCTGCCTTCTTCATTCTGTCTATATCTATATTACCCGCTACATTCCATGTATAATTTCTTTTCTGTGGTATTCCGAATTCGGTATTTAATATCCTGTAGCAATATGTTTTCTTTGTGTCACAATGTCTTGGATGAAAGTCTGCATTAACTTCATCGGATTCCTGCACAATAACATCATCAGGAAGGTACCTGTTAAGTGCATACGTGAATCTGTCTGCCGGTATACTTGAAGCTGTATCGAACACTGCTACATTTCCCATAGCATGAACACCGGCATCTGTACGGCTTGCACCTATTACATGTATATGTTCTCCTGTAAGCTGATGTATTGCGTCATCTAAGACCTTCTCTATAGTTATGGCAGATGGCTGTATCTGCCAGCCTGAATAATTCGTTCCATCATATGCTACCCTCAGCCTTATTCTTCTCATTCTAATCCTCATTTCTGCTATAACCTTATATGAATGTCTAAAGCGATTTCCATCACTTATTAATATGCATCCTTAATTCCGTTGATATGCTGTTGAGGTTAATTCTAAGCGATTTCTAACATCTATTAATACATCCTGCTTGTATAAATGATAAAACAAACTATTAAACAAATATTTTAATAAGAATTAACACTCCAAGGTATGCAAACATACACAAATATGCTATCTTATCCCTTTTAGCATACTTAAGCGGCTTCATTTTGGTCCTGCCCTCTGAACCATGGTAGCATCTTGCTTCCATCGCCATAGCAAGCTCATTTGCCCTTCTGAATGCTGAAACAAAAAGCGGAACAAGAATCGGCACCATAGCTTTAGCCCTTTTTATAATATTTCCATTTTCAAAATCTGCGCCTCTTGCCATCTGCGCCTTCATTATTTTATCTGTTTCTTCCACAAGAATAGGAATAAATCTTAATGCTATTGACATCATCATTGCTATCTCGTGTACTGGAACTTTTATATATTTAAGAAATCCTAAGCCCTTTTCAAGGCCGTCAGTCAGATTATTAGGTGTTGTTGTCAGGGTCATAAGTGATGTGCCTAATATAAGGTACACAAGACGTACGACCATAAATATAGCGGTCTTAAGACCTTCGTATGTTATAGTCAGCTTCCATATCTGGATAAGTGTTTCGCCCGGTGTTAAAAACAGGTTAAATACTGCACTGATTATAATAAGAATTACTATTGACTTAAGTCCTCTTACCATGAATTTAAGAGGTATCTTTGATATAGCTATAACCGCTGCAAGTGCAACTGTTACAAATGCATATATCCATATATTCATTCCTAAAAATAACGAAATTATAAAAACTAATGTACCCATAAGCTTTACTCTTGGGTCAAGTCTGTGAATAATTGATTCTGCCTGATAATATTGTCCTATCGTTATATCTTTAATCATATCTTTCCAATCCTGTGCCTGTGCACATTTTCTACATTTCACTCCTGTACATTATACAGGTTATGCTTGTATCTGTTTATCTGTTATTAATAACATTAAAATGCTTCAATATATTATCCCTTGCTTCTTCAACTGTAATCGCATCAGGATTAACATCTATCCCAGCCGCAATAAGGTCATTCATAATATAAGTAACCTGTGGAGCTGCAAGTCCTATATGTTCAAGCTCTTTATGATGTGCAAACACATTCCTTGGTGTATCATCATATTTAAGCACTCCATCATCCATAACCATGATTCTGCTTACATATCTTGCAACATCTTCCATACTATGCGAAACCAGAATTACTGTAATTCCAGTTTCCTCCCTCAGCTGCTTTATACATTCAAGAATGTCATCTCTGCCCTTTGGATCTAGTCCTGCCGTTGGTTCATCAAGTATAAGCACCTGTGGTTTCATGGCAAGTACGCCTGCTATTGCAACTCTTCTTTTCTGACCGCCTGATAAGTCAAATGGAGACTGATAATACAGATTTTCGTCCAATCCCACCTGTTTCAGGCTCTCGAAAGCCCTTATCTCATATTCCTGTCTGGATAAACCCAGATTCTTAGGTCCAAAGCATACATCCTTAAATATATCTGTTTCGAATAACTGATGCTCTGGATACTGGAATACCAGCCCAACATTTTTTCTTAATTCACGCATATCATACCCTGCTTCATATATATCCTTACCATTGTAATATATATGTCCTGATGTAGCCTTTAAAAGACCGTTCAGATGCTGAATCAATGTCGATTTACCTGAGCCGGTATGTCCTATAAGACCTATAAACTCTCCATCCTCTATTGCAAATGATACATTGTCCAGAGCTTTTCTTTCAAAGCCTGTTCCCGCCTCATATACATGGCTAATTTTATCAACTATTATTGACATTCTACTTCCTCATTTCTGTGTGTATGCTGTATATAATACAGTCACGCCACTTGAATTTATTATCTAACTAAATATGTTTAAATCTACCTAAAATCAAACCGTAATAATCACCAACCTATATTCGTCAGATGTTTCATCATTTATCTGTCTTTAATAAATCGAGTCTTTTTATCTCTTCAACAAGCTCTTCGTTTCTTATAATACCATCTTTAACAGGAAGTCCCTCTTTTTTTAATTCATATGCAAGCTCAGTTACCTGTGGAACATCAAGTCTTAATTCCTTTAGTTTATCAACCTGCGAAAATATCTGTCTAGGTGTTCCTTCCATAACAACCTTTCCATTATCCATAACAAAAACATGGTCTGCATCTATAACCTCTTCCATATAATGTGTTATAAGAATTATGGTTACACCTTCTTTTTTATTGAGCTCATGCAGAACATGTATTACTTCTTTTCTTCCAAGCGGATCAAGCATGGCTGTTGGCTCATCAAGCACTATACACTTAGGTTTCATAGCAACTATTCCAGCTATAGCTACCCTCTGCTTCTGACCACCTGACAGCTTGTTAGGCGATGCATTCCTGAACTTATACATACCTACTGCTTTAAGGCTCTTTTCTACTCTTTCCCAGATTTCCTCTGTTGGAACACCTATATTTTCTGGACCGAAACCTACCTCCTCATCTACAAGTGTACCTACTATCTGGTTGTCCGGATTCTGAAATACCATACCAGCAGTCTGTCTGACCTTAAGTGTATTATCCGCATCCTTTGTATCCATTCCATCTACATATACAGTGCCCTCTGTTGGCATAACAAGTGCATTAAGATGCTTTGCAAATGTTGATTTACCAGAACCATTATGTCCTAATACTGCCACAAAATCTCCTGCTTTGATATCTATATTAACGTTGTCAACTGCTGTTGTAATGCCTTCAACGTTTCCTTCTTCATCACGTCTTATATATTCAAATGTTAAATCCTTAGCTTGTACTATTCCCACTATTTTCTCCAATTCCTGATTCATACATTCTGTTAATCCATACAATATCTTTATATAACAAAACAGCGGATAAGAATTACTTCTTACCCGCCTTAAAAGCACTTGATTAAACTAATTCAAGAAGTACTTCCATTGCTGCATCACCTTTTCTTAAGCCAATCTTAACGATTCTTGTATAGCCACCCTTACGGTCAGCATACTTTGGAGCGATTTCGTCGAATAACTTGTTTGTAAGGTCAACAGTCTTTGTGTTCTTCTTCTTTCCAGCAGCATCTGCAGGAACCTCAGTTACCTTGTAAAGAACCTTGTCCATCTGCTTTCTAGCATGAAGCTTTGAAGGAAGATCCTTCTTGATTTCCTTTTCTACTGTTTCATATACAGTAACCTTCTTGCCATCTACAACTTCCTTAACTCTCTTACCTTCAGCATCCTTCTTTGCAACCTTAGCAGATACTGTAACTGTTTCGTAGTTGTCCTTTTCCTTAACTGCAAGTGTGATAAGCTTTTCTGCCTGCTTACGAACTTCCTTAGCTCTTGCTTCTGTTGTAACAATCTTACCATTCTCGATTAAAGCTGTTACCTGGCTTCTTAATAAAGCCTTTCTCTGGCTTGATGTTCTACCAAGCTTTCTATACTTTGCCATTGATTTAACCTCCATTTGTAACGTTTATACATGCGCATATGGTCTTACTGTATAAATGTTTTTTCTACAAATTCTAATATTACGCTTTAATTGTTTCTATATATTAATCTTCGCTTGATCTAAGATGAAGATTTAACTGCTTAAGCTTTAAAAGAACCTCATCTAATGACTTCTTACCAAGATTTCTAACCTTTATCATATCATCTGGAGTCTTGTTGCAGAGTTCTTCAACTGTATTGATACCTGCTCTTCTAAGACAGTTAGATGAACGAACTGATAATTCAAGGTCTTCAATGCTCATTGAAAGAGCCTTTGTTGATTCATCAACTGGCTGTTCTGCCATAATCTCTGCATTAGCAGCATTTTCTGAAAGATTGATGAATCCTTTAAGATGTTCACTAAGAACCTTAGCTGCAAGGCTTAAAGCCTCATCTGGAGCTGTTGTTCCGTTAGTGAATATATCAAGTGTAAGTTTGTCAAAATCTGTATCCTGACCAACTCGTGTATTCTGAACAGCCATATTTACTCTTTCTACAGGAGTGTAGATAGAATCTACTGCGATAACGCCAACTGGCTGGTCTTCCTTCTTATTCTTCTCTGAACTTACATAACCACGTCCGTTAGTAATTGTAAGTTCCATAACTAACTTGCTATCAGCACTGTTAAGATGTGCTATAACAAGATCTGGGTTAATAATTTCTATATCAGGATCAACCTGAATATCAGATGCTCTTACTACACCCTCGCCCACGAAATCGATATGTGCTTCCTTAGGCTCAACGGAATTACCATTGTTCTTGATTGATAACTGCTTGATGTTCATCACTATCTCAGTAACATCTTCCTTAACACCAGGAATTGAGCTGAATTCATGAAGTACACCATCAATCTTGATACTGCTTACTGCTGTACCAACTAATGATGAAAGCATAATTCTTCTCAAAGAATTACCAAGCGTAAGTCCATAACCTCTTTCGAGAGGTTCAACGACAAATCTTCCATACTTTCCATCTTCTGACTGTTCAGTCATCTCAATCTTTGGCATCTTGAAATTAAAATCTGCATCAACCATGTATAGCCCCTCCTTTTATGGGTTTTAATAAGTTTATTCCTTCTATCCATAAGACAACAGAACGCATATATACAGCATTCTGTTGTCTTAAACAAACGACTGTATTCACATACGACATGTAAAATGCAGCGTCCAAAAATCTTATTAATGGATTACTTAGAATATAACTCGACGATAAGCATCTCATTTACAGGAACATCAATTGCTTCTCTTGTAGGTAAAGACTTAACTGTACCCTTAAGAGCCTCTCTGTCTGACTCTAACCACTCTGGAACTAATCTTCCGTTAGTAGCTTCAAGTACTTCCTTATATCTTGCACAAGACTTTGACTTTTCTCTGATTTCAATAACATCTCCAGCCTTAACTAAGTATGAAGGGATGTTTACGCGCTTGCCGTTAACAAGTACATGCTTGTGATCTACGATCTGTCTTGCTTCTTTTCTTGTTCTTGCAAAACCTAATCTGAAGATAACATTATCAAGTCTGAGTTCAAGAGTAACCATAAGGTTTTCACCAGTCATACCCTTCTGCTTCTCAGCCTTCTTATAGTAATTAAGGAAAGGCTTCTCTAATACGCCGTAGATAAACTTAGCCTTCTGCTTTTCGCGAAGCTGCATACCATACTCGCTAATCTTTCTACCAGCATTCTTAGCCTTTCTGTTAGACTTTTTATCTATTCCTAAATATAAAGGATCTAAATCAAGAGATCTGCATCTCTTGAGCACAGGTGTTCTATTAACTGCCATTGTAATCTTACCTCCCTAAATTAAACTCTTCTACGCTTTGGTGGACGACAACCGTTATGTGGAACTGGTGTAACATCCTTGATACTTGTAACTTCGAGACCACAAGCTGAAAGTGCACGAATAGCTGCCTCTCTACCTGAACCTGGTCCCTTAACCATAACGTCTACAGACTTTAATCCGTGAATTAAAGCAGCCTTTGTAGCTGTTTCAGCTGCCATCTGTGCTGCATATGGAGTAGACTTCTTAGATCCTCTGAATCCGAGTCCACCTGCAGATGCCCATGATAAAGCATTACCTTCTGCATCTGTTAAAGTAACTATTGTATTATTGAAAGATGACTGAATATGTGCCTGTCCTCTTTCAACGTTCTTCTTAACACGCTTCTTTGTCACTTTTTTTGTAACTTTCTGAGCCATGATAAATAACCTCCTGTGAGTTTAACAATTATTTCTTCTTATTTGCTACTGTCTTCTTAGGTCCCTTGCAAGTTCTTGCATTAGTCTTAGTCTTCTGACCTCTAACTGGGAGACCCTTTCTATGACGGATTCCTCTGTAGCATCCGATTTCCTTTAATCTCTTGATGTTCATGGCAACTTCTCTTCTTAAGTCACCTTCTACTAAATGTTCTGGATCAGCATCTATAACCTTAGCGATCTTAGCAACTTCTTCATCTGTCAAGTCCTTAACACGTGTATCTGGATTAACACCAGCCTCTGCAAGGATCTTAGTTGCTCTAACTCGTCCAATACCATAAACATAAGTAAGTCCGATTTCGATACGTTTTTCTCTTGGTAAGTCTACACCTGAAATACGAGCCATGTGTTCTTTAACCTCCGTTAATCAAATATATATGTTATTAATCAATTCTGTGTAGCTGTATACATACGCAGCCCGCCAGTTTCCTGCCGTCTGAAATGTGTGCGCTGCCATAACTGCTACGATAATTTATAAAATAGCAATGACCACCTTACAACTTAGCCGGGTGATTCATCACTGCAGCCGCAAAACTACTTAATTTGTCTGTTATAGTGAGTAACAGTACAAACCTACAATATGTTATGACATCAACTAGTGATATTGACACCATAACGCACAAACATGAGAAGTATTCCTACTTCTCTCCAAAAGGATTAACCCTGTCTCTGCTTGTGCTTAGGGTTTTCACATATGATCATGATTCTACCCTTTCTCTTAATGACTTTGCATTTTTCACAAATTGGTTTAACTGATGATCTAACCTTCACTGCAAAAGCCTCCTTTCAGACAAGTTCGTTAGCTATTATATCATAGCCATATTTTTAAATGCAAGAAAAACTTTCAATTTTCTCTAAAAAATATTGCACAAAATTTACAATATTTTTTAGATACTTTTTAAAAGATTTTACTTATCTCTCCAGATAATTCTTCCTTTAGTAAGATCATATGGAGAAAGCTCTATAGTAACTTTATCTCCTGGAAGAATTCTAATGAAGTTCATTCTTAACTTTCCACTTATTGTTGCAAGAATCTGATGTCCATTCTCAAGTTCAACCTTAAAGAATGCATTTGGTAACTTCTCAACAACTTTTCCTTCGATTTCTATAACGTCTGCCTTTGACATTTAACTGCCTCCTTAATTAATCTCTGATTTACATTGTTATGTTATATGACAAATATTCATATCCAGCACAATTACTGAATATTTTTAATCGCATATTTAATATCTTCATTCGACAATGCAACATTATTATTAATCCTGCCTGTTATTGTATCGTCAGTTCTTTTAATTAACTGAACATGTTTTAGCTTTTTCTTTTTTGGATTATTTACTTTTCTTATTTTTCCATCCACAAGATATACATACTCATCATCTGCATCAATAATAACATATATGTTATTATGATCATGTCCTGCTATAGATGTGGCAAAACATCCTATATATTTATTCAAGCTGTACCCTCCCTATAACCAGTATCCTGTAACAATTGTCATTTTATACATTGACTTGCTTTATCCTACGAGTCTGCTGTAATACATGCTTCTACTCTGCCAGTGATAATATCTCCGGTCCGTTTTTAGTTACTAACACTGTGTTTTCATAGTGGGCTGACAACGAATTATCTATAGTTGATGCAGTCCAGTCATCATCCATCCACTTCACTCTGTAGTCACCTGCACTAACCATAGGCTCTATGGCAAGCGTCATACCTTCATATAACTTCATGCCTCTTCGCTGCTGTCTGAAGTTAGGTATTTCTGGTTCCTCGTGAAGCTGTGTTCCGATACCATGACCTACAAGTTCTCTTATAACGCCATATCCGAATGACTCATTATAATCTGCAATTGCATTGGAGATTTCATATAAGTGACAGCCTTCTTTGGCAAACTTTATTCCTTCAAAGAAACTCTGCCTTGTCACTTCAATCAGTTTTGCTGCTTTATCGCTTATATTGCCTACGCCATAAGTTCTTGCAGCATCTGAATGATACCCCTTATATATAACACCAGCATCAAGACTTACTATGTCTCCATCCTTAAGCACTCTTGCCTTTGATGGAATACCATGTACTATCTCTTCATTTACTGATACACATATAGAGGCTGGATATCCCTGATATCCATAAAATGATGGTATACATCCGTAGCTTTTTATCATCTCATCGCCGATTTTGTTAATGTGATATGTTGTCACACCTGGTTTACATTCCTTTTCAAGTTCCTTAAGAACTGTTCCAAGTATCCTGCCAGCTTCTCTCATTAATTCTATTTCGTGCTTTGACTTAACTGTTACAGACATAACCAGCCTACTTTCCTAAAACATTTACAATTGCATTGAATACATCATCCATTGCCTGTGTACCATCAACCTCTGCTAATACACCCTTCTTTGAATAGTAATCAATCAATGGCTGAGTCTGCTCATGATATACAGATAATCTGTTCTTAACAGTTTCTGGCTTATCATCATCTCTTAATATGAGCTTTTCTCCACATGTATCACATACACCTTCTACCTTAGGTGCATTATACTGGATATGGTATGTAGCACCACAACCTACACATGCTCTTCTTCCAGACATTCTGTTAATAATATTTTCATCTGGAACTTCTACATTTATAGCGAAATCTACAGCTTCATTATTAGCAGCAAGTGCCTTATCAAGTGCCTCTGCCTGAGGAATTGTTCTTGGGAAACCATCTAATACATATCCATTAGCACAGTCAGCTTCCTTGAATCTGTCCATGATAAGATCTACAACTAATTCATCTGGTACAAGTTCTCCCTTATCCATATATGTCTTAGCTTTCTGACCAAGCTCTGTATTATTCTTAATATTAGCTCTGAAAATATCTCCTGTTGAGATGTGAGGAATCGAATACTTCTCAGCGATTTTCTTTGCCTGTGTTCCCTTACCAGCTCCTGGAGCTCCTAACATAATAATCTTCATATGTCTACCTCATTAACTTTCATTTGCTTTTTATACACAAATGACTCGCCCAACATTACTGTCAGGCAAGTCCTCTAAATACTAATAAGCTTATTCGCTTAAGAATCCTTTATAATAACGATTAACCATCTGAGATTCAATCTGCTTTAATGTTTCAAGTACTACACCAACGATGATGATGACAGATGTACCACCAAATGAAACGCTTGCATTAAAGAATCCTGTACACATAATTGGTATTAATGCAACGATGAGTAATCCAACTGCACCGACGAATACAATGTAGTTAAGTATATTATTAAGATAATCACTAGTTGACTTACCAGGTGTTATACCTGGGATAACTCCACCAGCCTTCTTAAGATTATCAGCAACCTCAATCGGATTAAATGTGATTGATGTGTAGAAGTAGGCAAATATTATAAGTAATACTATGTATAATATTAAACCTAACGAATACTTAGGTGCTGATACTCTGCACCAGTATGAAGAGCTTAAATATCTTGTCCATTCGTATGACTTTCCGAATAACTGTGCAATAATTACAGGGAACTGCATAAGTGATGATGCAAAAATAACTGGCATAACACCTGCTGTATTAACCTTTAAAGGAATGTTAGTAGACTGTCCGCCGAAAGACTTTCTACCACTAACCTTCTGTGAATATTGAACAGGAATTCTTCTCTCTCCATCCTGTAAAAAGCATACCAGAACAACCATTACTACAAGAATTGCAATAATAATTGCGGCTGCTAATACACCCTTTGCAATAGTTCTAGGTGCAACAAATGTGCTATACAATGTAGCAAAATCGCTTGGCATACCTGATATGATGTTAATAAGAAGAACGATTGAAATACCGTTACCAACACCATTCTCAGTAATTCTTTCACCAAGCCACATAAGCATTGCAGAACCTGCTGTAAGTGCTGCAACTACTACTATGATACTTACAATATAATGCAATGTACTAAAGCCCTGGTATCCCTTAATAAGACCAGATCTACCAAAACCAACAGACATTGCTATACTCTCGATAAGAGCAAGAGCTATTGTTACATATCTAGTAATTGCTGCAATCTTCTTTCTACCATCTTCGCCTTCCTTTTGCATTTCCTCTAACTTAGGAATCGCAATAGCAAGGAGCTGCATGATGATAGATGAAGTAATATATGGCGTTATACTTAACGCAAAGAGGGACATTCTTTCGAATGAACCTCCTGTAAATGCGCTAAGATAGCTCAAATCACCAGTATTAATTCCACTAAGTAAGCTACTGAAATACTCTGTATCTACTCCTGGAATAGGAAGTAAACTTCCCACTCTGACAATAACAAGAATCATAAGAGTATATAAGATCTTTTTTCTTATGTCTTTGTTTTTAAAAGCGCCTACAAGTGTCTTTAACATATTAGATCACCTCGCAAGAACCACCAAGAGCTTCGATCTTTTCCTGTGCTGAAGCACTAAATGCGTTAGCCTTAACATTGAGTTTCTTTGTGAGTTCGCCATTACCAAGAATCTTGATACCATCCTTAGGATTCTTAACGATACCTGATTCGATTAATGTATCAACTGTTACTTCTGCACCATTATCAAATCTTTCTAATGTGCTGATGTTGATAGCTACGAATTCTCTACGGTTTCTGTTTGTGAAACCTCTCTTAGGAATTCTTCTATATAATGGCATCTGACCACCTTCAAAACCTGGTCTTGGTGCTCCTGAACGAGCCTTCTGTCCCTTATGACCTTTACCAGCTGTCTTGCCATTTCCTGAACCATGTCCACGGCCTCTTCTGAAATTATCGCTCATTACTGAACCCTCTGCTGGGCTTAAATTAGATAAATCCATTATTGCACCTCCTTATCTGAATTATTAAATTAGATTTCTTCTACCTTTAACATATAACCAATCTGCTGAATCTGTCCTCTTGTTGCAGCATTATCTGGAAGTTCAACTGTCTTATGCATCTTTGTAAGACCCATAGCTTCAACAGTTCTTCTATGCTTAGGAACAGCACTGATTGGAGACTTAACTAAAGTTATTCTTAACTTCTTATCAGCCATTTTAACCTCCATCTGTCGATTAACGACTATATCAATGTTTATTTGTTAATTAGCCAAGGATCTCGCTAACAGACTTTCCACGAAGTCTTGCAACTTCTTCTGGAGTCTTCATAGACTTAAGACCTTCTATTGTTGCTAATACAGCATTCTGCTTGTTATTAGAACCAAGTGACTTTGTACGGATGTTCTTAATTCCTGCAAGTTCAAGTACTGAACGGGCTGGACCACCTGCGATAATACCTGTACCTTCTGGAGCCTTCTTAAGAAGAACTGTTGCTCCTCCGAACTTTCCTGTGAAGTCATGTGGAACTGAGCAGTTTGCATCCATAGGAACTTCTACTAAATGTTTCATAGCATCTTCTTTTCCCTTGCGGATAGCTTCAGGAACTTCAGCTGCCTTACCAACACCAGCGCCAACATGTCCGTTGCCATCACCAACAACAACTAAAGCTGCAAAACGCATGTTACGTCCACCCTTTACAACCTTTGTTACACGCTTGATTGATACTACATTATCTCTTAACTCTAAATTGCTAGCATCAATTATTGTACGTTTCATACTGTTTGTTTCTCCCTTCCGCTTAGAATTCAAGGCCAGCTTCTCTTGCTGCCTCTGCTAATGCCTTTACTTTTCCTTCATATACAAATCCGCCTCTATCATAAACGACAGTTGTAATACCTTTTTCTAATGCCTTCTTAGCAACTACTGTACCAACTACTGTAGCAGCTTCAACGTTATTAGTCTTTTCAAGTTCTGCCTTTACATCCTTATCAAGTGTTGAAGCAGAAACAAGTGTCTTACCAACTGTGTCGTCAATAATCTGAGCGTACATATGATTATTGCTTCTAAATACAGCTAAACGTGGTCTTTCTGCAGTACCGCTGAAACGATTACGTAATTTTCTGTGCTTATTTTCACGAACTACTGTTCTTGACTTCTTACTAACCATTTTGTATTCACTCCTTTAATTATTTCTTACCAGTCTTACCAACCTTACGTCTAATAACTTCATCAGAATACTTGATACCCTTGCCCTTATATGGCTCTGGAGCTCTCTTAGCTCTGATTTCAGCTGCGTACTGGCCAACTTTTTCTTTACTAATACCCTTTACGATGATAACGTTAGTTCCATCAACAACTGTTTCGATGCCTTCTGGATCTTCCATTTCAACTGGATGAGAGTAACCTAAAGCTAATACAAGCTTCTTACCCTGTTTCTGAGCTCTGTAACCAACACCGTTGATTTCAAGCTTCTTCTCATAACCATCTGTAACACCGATTATCATGTTATGGATTAATGTTCTTGTTAATCCGTGTAATGACTTCATCTTCTTTAAGTCGTTAGGTCTAGAAACAACGATTTCTGAACCTTCCATCTTAATGTCCATTTCTGCAGGTAAAACTCTTTCAAGTGTACCCTTAGGACCCTTTACAGTCACTTTGTTATTTTCTGCGATCTCAACAGTAACACCTGCTGGGACAGCGATAGGCATTCTTCCTATACGTGACATGCCGTGCACCTCCTAATTTTGATTAAGAAAACACTTTAAAATAGGAACATGTTTTCTTTGTGAGTGAGTATCTATTATAAATTACCAAACGAAGCAGAGAACTTCTCCACCAACGCCCAGCTTTCTAGCTTCCTTATCTGTTACAACACCTTTGTTTGTTGAGATAATAGCAACACCAAGACCACCGAGAACTCTTGGAAGTTCATCCTTGCTAGCATAAACTCTAAGACCTGGCTTAGATATTCTCTGGAGTCCTGAAATAATCTTTTCATTCTTATCAGCACCGTACTTTAATGTAACACGGATATCGTTGAAATTACCATTCTCAACAAGCTCATAAGACTTGATATAACCTTCATCTAAAAGAATCTTAGCTATAGAAAGCTTCATCTTTGAAGATGGGATATCAACTGTGTCGTGCTTTGCTGTGTTTGCGTTACGAATTCTTGTAAGCATATCTGCAATTGGATCTGTCATTTTAAATGTTCCTCCTTAAATAATTCACTGGTTTCCCTTATCGGGACTACGTCAATTGTTCCATGCATTTATAGCATACGGCAGAAAGCCGTATTACTATGTTATGCATTATATCAAGGTAATAGTGGCAAACCACTGTGATAAATCACTGATTTGTGATTATCTTTTTATCTTACCAAGATGCCTTCTTAACTCCTGGGATCTGACCCTTGTAAGCTAATTCACGGAAGCAAATTCTGCAGATTCCGTACTTTCTTAAAACAGAATGTGGACGACCACATATTGTACAACGTGTATAAGCTCTTGTAGAGAACTTAGGTGCTCTCTGCTGCTTAACCTTCATTGAAGTCTTAGCCATTAAAATTTACCTCCTTCTATTAATTCTTGAAAGGCATGTTGAACATTCTAAGTAATTCACGTGCCTCTTCATCTGTATGAGCTGTTGTTGCTATAATAACATCCATACCTCTTACCTTATCAATCTTATCGTACTCGATTTCAGGGAAGATAATCTGCTCCTTAATACCTAAAGCATAATTTCCTCTACCATCGAATGATTCAGCGCTTACGCCTCTGAAGTCACGAACTCTAGGTAATGCAAGATTAACAAGTCTGTCAAGGAATTCGTACATCTTCTCACCACGAAGTGTAACCTTGCATCCGATTGCCTGACCTTCTCTTAACTTGAAGTTAGCAATTGAATTCTTAGCTCTTGTAAGAACTACCTTCTGACCTGAAATAGTCTCGAGTTCTTTAACTGCTGCATCGAGAAGCTTTGAATTTTCCTTAGCTTCACCAACACCCATATTGATTACGATCTTGTCGATCTTTGGAACCATCATTGGGTTCTTGTAACCGAACTTATCTGTCATTTTTTTAGTGATTTCGTTTTCGTATAAATCTCTAAGTCTACTCAAAATTATTGCCTCCTTCCTTTATTAATCGATAACTTCGCCAGTTGCCTTAGCAACACGAACTTTCTTACCATCCTTGAAGTCATAACCAATCTTAGATGTCTTGTCACCCTTAACTACATAAGCGATGTTTGAGATATCGATTGGTGCTTCCTGGTGGAGAATTCCACCCTGCTGATTAGCTGCGCTTGGCTTAGCATGCTTTGTTACCATGTTAACACCCTCAACTAATGCTGTATGGTTCTTAGCGTTTACAGACATAACCTTGCCTGTTTTGCCCTTGTCTTTACCTGCGATTACCTTAACAGTATCACCCTTTTTAATTCTTACAGCTGACATTGTGGTACCTCCTATAATACTTCTGGAGCAAGAGATACGATCTTCATGAATTTCTTATCTCTTAACTCTCTTGCTACTGGTCCAAAGATACGAGTTCCCTTAGGAGTCTGATCATCCTTGATGATTACAGCAGCATTTTCATCAAATTTAATGTATGAGCCATCTTTACGACGTGCGCCCTTTACAGAACGAACAACAACGGCCTTAACAACATCGCCCTTTTTAACAACGCCGCCTGGTGTTGCTTCTTTAACAGTAGCGACAATCACATCACCGATATTTGCATATCTTCTTGTAGATCCACCCATAACTCTGATGCAGAGAATTTCTTTAGCACCTGTGTTATCGGCAACCTTAAGTCTGGTTTCCTGTTGTACCATAATACTACCCCTTTCAGTAATATCAATTCTATTAAAAAATTGTCAAAATTATTTAGCTCTGCTGATAATCTCAACTAATCTCCATCTCTTATCCTTAGATAAAGGTCTAGTTTCCATTACCTTAACAACATCACCGATTAAACATTCATTGTTTTCATCATGAGCCTTTAACTTGTATGTTCTCTTTACAATCTTGTTGTAAAGTGGATGCTTAACGTTATCTTCTACAGCAACAACGATTGTCTTATCCATCTTATTGCTGATAACCTTACCTGTACGAGTTTTTCTTAAATTTCTCTCTTCCACAGTTATACTCCTTTCTTAGGAAATACTTACAAACTATAATATAATTTAAGCATTCTTCTGAGCAATTACAGTCTGAATTCTAGCAATGTTCTTTCTAACTTCTTTGATTCTGCTAGTATTATCTAACTGATTTGTTGCGTTCTGAAATCTTAAATTGAAAAGTTCCTTCTTAGCAGCTACTAATTCTTCATTCAATTCTGCAGCTGATTTTGCCTTTAAATCTTCTACATACTTATTAATTTTCACTGTTATCACCGCCTTCTAAGTCTGCACGTGAAACGATCTTGCACTTGCAAGGAAGTTTATGAGTTGCAAGACGTAATGCTTCTCTTGCTGTTTCTTCAGGTACACCTGAAATCTCGAACATAACACGTCCAGGTTTAACTACTGCTACCCAGCACTCTAAGTTACCTTTACCTTTACCCATACGAACACCGATAGGCTTACCTGTTACCGGCTTATCTGGGAAAATCTTTATAAATACTTTACCGCCACGCTTAATGTATCTTGTCATAGCTACACGGGCTGCTTCTATCTGGTTTGACTTGATCCAGCATGGTTCTGTTGCAACGATACCATACTCACCATTAGTGATTCTGTTACCTCTTGTTGCCTTACCTGCCATAGAACCACGGAACTGTCTACGATGTTTAACTCTCTTAGGTAGTAACATTACTTATCGCTCCCTTCCTTGTTTGTCTTTGTTGGAAGTACCTCACCTTCATAGATCCATACCTTAACACCAACTTTACCATAAGTTGTGTTAGCTTCTGCAAAACCATAATCGATATCTGCACGAAGTGTCTGAAGAGGAATTGTACCTTCGCTATAGAACTCTGTACGAGCCATATCAGCACCGCCGAGACGACCTGAACAAGATGTCTTAATACCCTTAGCACCCTGCTTCATAGTTCTTCCCATGCAAGACTTCATAGCTCTTCTGAAAGAGATACGATTCTCTAACTGCTGTGCGATGTTCTCAGCTACTAACTGAGCATCCTTATCTGGTCTCTTAACTTCTTTAATATCAATGCTAAGTCTCTTAGCGCTTGTAAGCTTTTCAACCTGCTTCTTGAGTGCTTCGATTTCAGCACCACCCTTACCAATAACAACACCTGGCTTAGCTGTGTGAATGATAATCTTTAATCTATCTGAAGCTCTTTCTGTCTCTATCTTTGAAATTCCTGCAGCATATAACTTATTTTTAAGGAATTTTCTAATGTTATAATCTTCTACAAGGTTATCTGCAAAAGTTTCTTCTGCATACCACTTAGAGTCCCAGTCTTTGATAACGCCGACTCTTAAACCATGAGGATTAACTTTCTGTCCCATAAAATCTCCTTTCTATTCTTTAGGAAATGCAATTATCTTTCATTTAATATTACAGTGATATGGCTCATTCTCTTTTCGATTCTATAAGCTCTACCCTGTGCTCTTGGATGGACTCTCTTCATTGTTGGTCCCTTGTTAGCGTAGCATTCTTCTACATATAACTTGCTTGGGTCCATACCGTTATTGTTCTCTGCATTAGCTGCAGCTGACTTTAATAACTTCTCTATAAGTGATGAAGCATATCTTGGATTGTACATAACGATACCAAGTGCTTCTTCAAGGCTCTTGCCTCTAATAGCATCTAATACGAAACAAGCCTTCTGAACAGATACTCTTGCGTAAGATAACTTTGCGCTTGGTCTTGTGTCCTTAACAGCGTTTCTTTCACGTTTAATCTGGGATCTATGTCCTTTAGCCATCGATTAAACCTCCTTTCAAATAATACAAATTATCTACTCTTCTTTTCGTCTTTGCCGTGTCCTCTGTAAGTTCTTGTAGCAACGAACTCACCGAGCTTATGACCAACCATATCCTCTGTAACATATACAGGAACATGCTTTCTTCCGTCATGAACTGCAATTGTATGGCCTACGAATGAAGGGAAAATTGTTGAACGACGTGACCATGTCTTGATAACCTGCTTGTCGTTTGATGCGTTTAATGCATCTACCTTCTTAAGTAAGCTTTCGTCCGCGAATGGTCCTTTTTTAAGTGAACGAGCCATAGGTTGAAACCTCCTTATAATCTATCAAATCTTAGTCTAATATTTCTTGTAATACCGGAGGCTATTAATTACTTAATAGCCTTTCCATCTCTTCTTCTTACGATAAGCTTGTTAGAAGACTTCTTCTTCTTACGAGTCTTAAGTCCCATAGCAGGCTTGCCCCAAGGTGTCATTGGGCTTGGACGACCAACTGGTGCTCTACCTTCACCACCACCGTGTGGATGGTCGTTAGGGTTCATGACAGAACCACGAACTGTAGGTCTGATACCCATATGTCTCTTACGTCCAGCCTTACCAAGATTAATAAGGTTGTGATCTCCATTACCTACAACACCGATTGTTGCGCGGCAGATAATTGGTACCATTCTCATTTCGCCAGAAGGAAGTCTTAATGTTGCATACTTGCCTTCCTTAGCCATTAACTGAGCAGAGTTACCAGCAGAACGAACAAGCTGTCCACCCTTACCTGGATATAACTCAATGTTGTGTACCTGTGTACCTACAGGAATATCTGTAAGTGGTAAGCAGTTACCTACTCTTACTTCAGCACCAGCACCATTCTGTACTGTCATGCCATCTGTTAATCCCTGAGGAGCAAGGATATATGACTTTTCGCCATCTGCGTAGCAGATAAGTGCGATATTAGCTGTTCTGTTTGGATCGTATTCAATACCGATAACCTTAGCAGGAACGCCTTCTTTATTTCTCTTAAAATCTATTAATCTATATTTCTGTCTGTTTCCACCACCATGATGTCTAACAGTGATCTTACCCTGGTTGTTACGACCAGCAGTCTTACTCTTCTTAGCGAGTAATGACTTCTCAGGAGTTGTCTTTGTGATCTCTGAGAAATCTGATCCAGTCATGTTTCTTCTGGAAGGTGTATATGGGTTATAAGTCCTGATTCCCATTATATTCTCTCCTTTCGAGCCTGTGTAATATTGTTTTCTACACTTCTAAATGTTGCTAAATCTTAAAGTCCTTCAAAGATTTCGATATCTTTGCTATCTGCTGTTAACTGAACGATTGCCTTCTTAGTCTTAGCAGTTGTACCAACAGCTCTTCCTCTTCTCTTCTTCTTGCCAACACTGTTCATTGTGTTAACACTAGCAACCTTTGTTCCTTCGAACATTTTTTCAACAGCTTCTTTAATCATAGTCTTGTTAGCTTCTGTATGAACTAAGAATGTATACTTCTTATCTGCCATATCTGCCATTGACTTTTCTGTTATAACTGGTTTGAGGATTACATCATAATACTGTACGTTTGCCATTATGCATACACCTCCTCTAATTTCTCTACAGCTGCCTTAGTAACAACTAATGTTGTATACTTAAGAACATCATATGTGTTGATTTCGTTAGTAGCTGTAACCTTAACTGAAGGAATGTTTCTTCCTGAAAGAACTACGTTCTTATTCTCGCCTTCAAGAACTACTAATGCATTTTCAACCTTTAAGTTGTTCATAACTTCTACGAACTTCTTTGTCTTAATTTCATCTAACTTGAACTCGTCAAGTACAACGATCTTGCTTTCTGCAACCTTTGAAGATAAAGCAGAAAGAAGAGCGATTCTCTTTTCTTTCTTATTCATCTTGAACGAATAATCTCTTGGCTTTGGTGCGAATACGATACCGCCGCCTGTCCACTGTGGAGCTCTTGTAGAACCCTGTCTTGCATGACCAGTTCCCTTCTGTCTCCAAGGTTTTCTTCCGCCACCAGAAACTTCTGAACGTGTCTTAGCGCTCTGTGTTCCCTGACGATTATTTGCAAGCTGGTTAACTACTGCCATGTGTACAAGATGTTCATTAACTTCAACACCAAACACTGCATCGTTTAATTCGATTGAGCCAACTTCCTTGCCTTCAATATTGTAAACAGATACGTTTGCCATCTGTGTGGTCCTCCTTCCTTAGCAAAAACTACTTGCTAGCCTTTACTGTTTCTTTCAGTGTTACTAATGATTTCTTAGGTCCAGGTACAGCACCCTTAACTAAGATTACGTTGTTTTCAACATCAACTCTTACTACTTCAAGATTCTGGATTGTGATTCTCTTAGAACCCATATGTCCAGGCATTCCTTTTCCCTTGAATACTCTACCAGGTGTTGTTGCTGATCCGTTTGAACCCTGATGTCTGTGGAACTTAGAACCATGAGCCATAGGTCCTCTTGACTGGCCTAATCTCTTGATTGCGCCCTGGAAACCTTTACCCTTTGAAATAGCAGTTGCATCTACCTTATCGCCTGCTGCGAAGATATCAGCTTTGATTTCATCCTTTACTGAGTATTCTGAAGCGTTTTCAAACTTGAATTCTCTTAAGAATCTCTTGTAAGGAACCTCTGCCTTATCAAAATGTCCTTTAACAGGCTTGTTTACTAACTTTTCTCTAATGTCAGCAAAACCAACCTGAACTGCATCGTAACCGTCGTTTTCTACTGTCTTAACTTGTGTAACAACACAAGGACCAGCCTGAAGAACAGTTACAGGTGTTAAAACACCGTCTTCGTTGAAGATTTGAGTCATTCCGACTTTTGTAGCTAAAATTGCCTTCTTCATTGATATTCCTCCTGTTTAATCTACAGCGGACAAGATGAATATGCTCGCTCGAGCATATTCATCTGAAAGAAAAACCTGCGGCTTTCTTTCGGTTTCAACGCCCGATATATAACGCTTGCACAGCGCATCCTGTCATCCTAGAACAGCTAATATAAGTGGAACCTGCACCACTGTGCTACACTTTTGTGTACGTTACTTCTATATTAAACCCTTAGGATTATTGCTCTTAAATAATAATGAAAAATTGTGTAATGATTAGTTCATTACCTTAAGGTTGATGAATACACCAGCTGGCATCTCTAACTTAGATAATGCATCTACAGTCTTCTGTGATGGTGATAATACATCGATGAGTCTCTTGTGAGTTCTCTGTTCAAACTGTTCTCTTGAATCCTTATACTTGTGAACAGCTCTAAGGATTGTAACTACTTCCTTCTTTGTTGGAAGAGGTACTGGACCACTCACATTTGCTCCTGTCTTCTTAGCAGTTTCGATGATTTTCTTAGCTGACTGATCGATTAACTGATGATCATAAGCTTTCAGTGTAATTCTTATTACCTGATTTGCCATAAAAAAAGTCGCCTCCTTCGCACTTTATTGTTTAAGTACGACAAGCGGTGACTGTACACACTCCCACGTGTATCGAGAATCACCTGTTGGATTATCCCGATTACCAACGTGTCATTTCTGCATCTTGCAGATGATATTAGGTACAGTGACTTGTCGCCAGATTCTTCGCCGGTCTCTTACCGGCCTTGACATTCGCTCCACGGAAAACCTGCTCTTATGAGCAGCAACCTCACGCTTCTACGCTATCAATGTCACAGCAAGTATTAATATACACTACACTTAATATAAAATCAACCAGAAAAATATTATTTTATTGTATTTTTTTAAGTACAATTCTGTAATATTTCTCTGGTTTAATTATTATCCATTTTTGTTATTATTTATCCACAAATATGCATTATTTGATGAATATTTATAAACATTTCTGCTTTGTTTGCACACATCTTTACTGGTTTGCTATTCTTTCCGCAAGGTCGTTAAGATATACCCACCTGTCCATCTTTTCCTCAAGCTGTTTTTCTTTTTCAGCCTTTTCCTTAGACAGGTCATTTAACTTACCATAGTCAGTTACACACTTAGCCATTTCGCTGTCTATTCTTTCTATATCGCTTTCTAATGCAGCTATATCATCATCAATACTATCATATTCTTTCTGTTCTTTGTAAGTAAACTTAAGGCGCTCACTTCTTGATTTATTATATTCCTTACTTGTAAGTGTCTTATTGCCCGCTGTAACCTTCTGTGTACCATCTGCTGATTTATCATCGTTACTTCCTGCTGCCACACCGCTGCCTGATACCAGACCATTACCTGATAATGCTGTACCTTTAGATATTCCATTTCCTGGCACATTATATATAGAAGAAACGCATTTTTCTTTGTAGTCTGAATAGCCTCCTTCATACTGGGTAAGGTGACCCCCCGCCTCAAATGCAAATATTCTGTCAACCGTTCTGTCAAGAAAGTATCTGTCATGTGAAACTGTTATGATAATCCCTGCAAATCCATCCAGATAATCCTCAAGTACTTCAAGCGTTTCAATATCAAGATCATTGGTAGGCTCATCAAGTATAAGTACATTAGGCGCACTCATAAGCACACTTAAAAGATACAGTCTTCTCTTTTCTCCTCCGGACAGCTTTCTTATTGGTGTCCATTGCTGTTTTGGTGAAAAGAGAAACTTTTCACACATCTGGCTTGCTGTTGCCTTGCCATCTACTGTCTGCACATACTCGCCTATACTTCTTACAAACTCAAGCACTGTCTGATTCTCATCCAGCGGTTCATTTTCCTGCATAAAATAACCTATATGTACAGTGTCACCTATCTCAACGCTTCCACTATCCGGCTGTATCTGTCCTGTTATTATCTTCATAAGTGTTGACTTACCACATCCATTGCTTCCTATTATACCTATACGGTCATCTCTTAGAAAAATGTATGAAAAATCATTGATATAAGTATGACCGTCATATGCTTTGGTTATGTTGTTAAGCTCTATCGTCTTTTTGCCTAATCTTGTGCTTACAGAGCTCATATCCATAAGGCTCTTGTCAAATTTAGCCCTTGCCTCACGGGAAGCTTCCTTCATATCCTCAAAACGGTCTATTCTTGCCTGCTGTTTTGTTGAACGTGCCTGGCATCCTCTTCTTATCCACTCAAGTTCTCTTCTTAATGTGTTCTGTCTTTTAGCCTCTGTAGCTCTTTCCATCTGTTCTCTTTCAGTCTTTAATTCAAGAAAGCCTGAATAGTTGGAATCATAACTATAAAGCGCCGCATGGTCTATCTCAACTATCTTGTTAGTTACATTGTCAAGGAAATACCTGTCATGCGTTACCATAAGAAGTTCGCCCTTGAAAGCCTTTATATACTGCTCAAGCCACACAACCATATCATTATCAAGATGGTTAGTCGGCTCATCAAGTATAAGCACCTCTGTAGGTTCAACCAATGCCTTTGCAAGCGCCACTCTTTTCTTCTGTCCTCCTGAAAGCATATCCATAGAAGCATCAAATACTCCTATCCCAAGCTTGTTAAGAATCTCCTTTGCTTTGGCCTCACTGGCATTAGCTTTTCCTCTCAGCACATAGGAAAGAACCGTCTCATCCTTCGCATGGTCAGGTGACTGTGCAAGGTATGTTACTGTAACATTCCTTCCCTTTATAACATTTCCTTCATCAGGCTCTTCAATACCAGCTATTATCTTAAGCAATGTTGACTTTCCAGTACCATTGACACCTATGACACCCACCTTATCACCCTTGTTTATTCCAAGTGTAACCTTATCAAGTAGTACCTTCTCGCCAAATGTTTTACTCACTTTTTCTACATTTAATATATTCACAACAATTACCTTTCTTTAACACTACTGTAATCACCTGCAATATCATCCAGCTTATACAGTTTCTTCATCTTGGCAGCCAGCTCCGGATTTTCCTTCTCAAGCTTACTTATATGCTCCATTCTGCGTTCCATCATATGCTTATATGCCTCAGGATTATTCTCCTTAAAATGCAGCATAACCTCTCTTCTGTGCTGTCTCAGGTGCGCAAGTGCATCCGGATTAAGCTTTGCAATCTTTGCCTCAAGTCTTAATCTTCGCTCTTCGATTCTTTCTTCTAACGCTTCTGCATTGCTGTTGTTTTGTGTAAGCCCTGATAAATGCATCTCAACTCTCTCAAGAAGCTCATCCTCATCAAACAGACCAATACGTCCCCATGTATTCTTACTTTCAGCCTCTGCAAGTACATTATCCGGAATATGCTCACTATTTTCATCAATATGCGTGATATCATCTGTCATCTGCACTGCAAACTTATCAAGCCATTCCGATGCATCCTCGCCAAATGCCCACTCTATCTCAGCAAGTCTTTCATTGTCCTCTATAAAATCATTATGTGCCTCTGTCTGTTCCAGTGTACCTGCAAGTGGATAAGGTCTGTCAACGCCAGCATCTCTTAACGCAAGTGATATAGTTCTTCGTGTGACACCCTCTTCCACAAGACATCCAGCACCTAGCTTTCTTAGCTGATCGTTAACATTACCAACATGCTCTGTTATATAAAAACGTAGACCTTTATCTTTAAGAATCTTATTAAATGAAACAAGTCTGTCGGCTGCGGTTATGTCTATGCTTCCTATACCACTTGCATCAACTATAACAACTCTTGTATCATCTTTTATCGCATTTTCTATATCCTGTAAAAATGTAGACACATTTGCAAAGAAAAGATTGCCACTGAATCTGTACATCACAACATGTTGTATCTCAAGCGCATTCCTGTTACGGTTAAGATTATAGAAGCCTTCATGACCTGGTATACATCCAAGAAGTGATCTTGGTGGAACAACCGCTCTTATAATCACTGCTATAAATGAAAGAATAACACCTATTATTACACCATATATTGTTCCGAATAAAAGCACTCCGAACATAGCAGCAAGAAAAATGAAAAATTCAGCTCTGTTAACCTTTCTTAACTTATCTGCCAGCTTGTACTCCACTATACCTATAAGTGCTGCCACAACGATACCAGTAAGTATTGGTACAGGAAGATATTCAAGAAGCGGTGTTGCAAACAAAACAACAACAAGCATGGTTACTGCTGCTGTAACTGACATAAGCTGTGTCTTACATCCAAACTGGTCTGCAATCCCTGTTCTTGACACACTTCCATTCAGTGGACAGCTTCCTGATACTGCCGATGCCACATTTGCAAGAGAATATGCAAGAACTTCTCTGTTATTATCAACCTTATAACCATATCTGTTTGCATAATTGTTCGTTGCCAGCAAAGTCTGTGCCATAATAACAAGTGCACATGTAAGTCCTAGAACAACTATCTCTGATGTATTATTGCGAAGTAATGTAACATCCGGAATATAAAGCTTAGGAAATCCCGCATCTACATGTGGAAGAAGCTTCACACCGAATCTATCTATATGTAAAAATGCTGTTGCCATAGCTCCAAGTACCATAAGTACAACCGACATTGGAAACTTCGGCATATATTTTTTACAGACAAGAATAATCACAACTGTTCCGAATCCCAGAACTGCCGACAATACATTAAAATATTTCAACTGGTCTGTTATATGCAGAATGAGCTCTATAAGCTCGCCTGTACCTGCCGCGCCTCCAAACAGCTTAGGCACCTGCATAAGTATAATAGTAATTCCTATCCCGCTTATGAAACCACCCATGACCGGAGTGGATATGTAGTTCACTATTCTGCCAGCTTTTATAAGGCTGAATACCAAAAGCCATGCAGCAACTACAAGCGTTATAGCTGGTACAAGCCGCATCGCTTCATCTGAACCTGTTGTTACTCCAAGTGCTGCAAGCGTTCCACCAACCAGCACTGCCGGAGTGGCATCTACACCAAACACAAACTGTGGTGAACTTGTTGTAAATGCATACACAAGTACAGGAAGTAATGAACCATATAATCCATACGCCGCCGGCAATCCTGCTATCTGTGCATACCCCATAGATATGGGAATAGATACAAGTGCCACAATAATACCTGCTATAATATCATTCTTTGCTGTTTTAAAAGATATATTTTTCAAATGTGCATTTTCCTTTCCTTATATAATATACATGATTTAATTATCAATAGTTACTTTTAACACTAATACCATATCACAATTTATATTTTTTATCTGTTATATGTTACAGTAAAAATATGGATTTTTCAATAAAATTTATCTTAACAATATGTCACTGTAAAGAACTATTTACAGCATTTTGGCAACTGACTCTGAAAATAACAAGGTGTACATAAAAATACCTTCATACCTCTGATAAAAACATTTCCTTGCCCTTATCATATGGATTGTTATATACTTATATAAGTATGATGTCGGGGGCAAAAGCCACCAACTTTGATATCTATGGATTGTTCTGTGCTACGCACTCCAACGTCTACGCTACGCTTCGGTCCGTGCTAAACATGTGTCATTGGCACATAGCACCCTACCTAATATTAGCATATCGTAGGATTATCATCCCACTTTTATGCTCATATCACATATAACAAAGAAAGGATTACACAATATATGTTTATTGCAGATAACTGGAAAGACTATGAAGTTATAGATACATCATGTGGTGAAAAACTTGAACGATGGGGAGATTATATCCTTGTACGTCCAGACCCACAGGTCATATGGGATACCCCTAAAAACGATAAAAGATGGAAACACATGAATGGTCATTATCACAGAAGCTCAAAAGGCGGCGGTGAATGGGAGTTCTTTGATCTTCCACAGAGCTGGACTATTAACTATCAGAGTCCTTCTCTTGATGTGCCTCTTACTTTTAACTTAAAACCTTTCAGCTTCAAGCATACAGGTATATTTCCAGAGCAGGCTGCTAACTGGGACTGGTTTTCAGGCATAATAAAGAAAGCTAAGGAAAAGGATGCCAATAGACAGATAAAGGTTCTTAATCTTTTTGCATATACCGGTGGTGCAACTCTTGCATGCGCTGCAGCCGGAGCACATGTAACACACGTTGATGCATCTAAAGGTATCATTGCATGGGCTAAGGAAAATGCCACATCTTCCGGTCTTATTGACAAACCTATCCGCTGGATAGTTGATGATTGTGTTAAGTTCGTTGAGAGAGAAATAAGACGTGGCAATCACTACGATGCCATCATTATGGACCCTCCTTCATATGGAAGAGGACCTAAAGGCGAAATATGGAAAATAGAAGAAGCCATACATCCACTTGTAAAGTTATGTGCACAGCTTCTTTCTGAGGAACCATTATTCTTCCTCATTAACTCATATACAACAGGGCTTCAGCCAGCGGTTCTTACATATATGTTAAGCACAGAGCTTAAAAACTTTGACGGTTACTGCAGCTCAAACGAAGTAGGACTTCCTGTATCATCCAACGGGCTCGTTCTTCCTTGTGGTGCTTCTGGAAGATGGTGCAGTTCTGAATATTAATCACCAATTAAAATGCTGCCATTTTATGTGGCAGCATTTTATACTATATTTTTATTTTGTTATTTTTATTTTGTTATTTTTATTTTGTTATTTTTATTTTATTGTTTTTCTTGTATTATTCTTCTTGCATTATTTTTTTATGCTCTTTTCCTTCGTAATCAATTCTTCCATAAGTCTGCTATAATCCTCTGAAGCAACCGGAAGCTTAACCTGAATACCATTACATGCTGAATAATAAGCTCCTGCGCACAACATCAGTGAATTAAGCCCTTCCTCGCCTTTCGCTACAAGATATGTATCATCATGTTCTAATGATGCTCTGGCAAATCTTTCAAGCAGTTCTATATATGGCTCTGGTGTCTTTGGGAACTCAATTGTTTCCTTAGTATATTGCATATTTTCCCTTGAATTAACCATTTCAGTTTTTATATATTCTTCTACATCCTGATGTCTTGTTATAGTAAGCGTATTATCTTCAAGCAGCAGCTTTGCTTTTGTTCCTATTATTTCAAGTCTTTCTTCATGACACGCTTCTCCCGTTGTCAGTACAAATGAAGCTGTCATGCCATCATCATAATCCATAATAATAGTATCTTCATCATCTACTGCAAAATCATTATATTTGCCAAAAGGTATAAGCGCAAACATTCTCTGCGGCATGCCAAAAAGATACTGGAACATATCAAGTATATGCTGTCCCTGGTTAATAAGTGCACCGCCGCCTTCACCAGCAAAGCTGCTTCTCCATGCGCCAGAATGATGATAATATGATGTTCTTAAATATCTTGAATTAATAAGATTCACCCTTCTTAGCTTACCCAGTTCACCTGCACCAATCATACTCTTAATCTTCATATACTTAGGATATAATCTTTGATGAAATACCATACCATATATTCTTTCGCTCTTTTTAGCTGCCTCATTCATAGTAAGTGCTTCCCCTATATCTGATGCTGCCGGTTTATCGCACAAAACATCCTTTCCCAGTGAAAATGCCTGTACCGCAAGCTTAGCATGTGTTTTATGCGGAGTTGCTATAATAACTGCATCAAATAATGTATCTACATCATCTGCTTTAAACATATCATCTGCACTTCTAAATATTCTTACATGCTCACCATCAACATTTACAAGCGCTTCACCCCACTCCATAAGTTCATCTCTTCGTATAACTACTGCCGTCAGCTTCATGTTGGCAACTTCACCTGATACAATCATCTGTGCATATTTCTTTCCCATATTTCCAACGCCTATAAGAGCTACTCTTAATATTTTGTTCTGCATATTATTCATGGTTCCTTTCTTATTTATTTTGCAATCTATTCTATAATTAAATTTCTATATTTATTTTGCATTCTACTATTATTGTAGGGAATGTATGAAATACCTATTCATTACCTATTATTTTCAATACAACTACTAATTTTATTACCTGTCCTTACTGCCTCATCAAGCAATATTGCCGCATATGCATCTGCAAATGCATCTTCCATGCTATATGGTGATTCTGCCTCACCTCTGCTATACTTTGCTGTTCCTATCATAAGAGCCGCTATTGCTGTTTCATCCTCTGACAAGCCACGCAGCCCTAATTTCGGTTTATACAGTACATTTTCACCGCACATTATTTTCTCTATTTCACGAACGGTAGACAGGTTAGGATTAGTATCTTTAGTGTGTGTTACATTCACATCTGTCACAATCTTTTGATACTGTCCTTCATTTTTATCATCAAGATAATACAGCTCATCGTTAATAAGCTCCCCTCTGACACCCTGCACCTTTATCATGTTCTTTCTTATAGGTGAGCGGTACTGCTCAGAGTCAAAATCATACCATGCAACCTTTCCACTCTCAAACTCAAATGCTGCTAAACATCTTTTTTTAGGCGCTGTTCTGCCATCTGTAAATTTGTCATATCTCGTAAGTGTCTGAGTTGTCGGAAATTCATATATTTTACCTGACACTGTGTAGTTTTCATCAGGTTTTATACCAAGATATGCTCTTATAAGACTGAAACCATGATATTCGTGTGCAAGGGATATATTCAGACAACTGATATCGCCAAGTACACCACTATTAACAAGCTTAATCCGTGCTTTATTATATGGATATTCCCTGTATTGTTCAGCAACAACCTGCTTCTTATCCGTTTTATCTTTATCATCTGACATATGATATCTGTATAACTTTTTAAGTGAATCCATATCCAATGCTGCTGGTGTCTCAGAAAGAACAGTTATTCCTCTATCCATCCATTCTATTGATACATCACATATACTTGTTTTATTTACTGCTACAACAGCAAAATCCGGTTTATAACCTACGCACTCTTCTATAGAGGTTGTAGTGTGTATACCGAATTCTTCTGCCATCTTATCTGCTTTTTCCTGTGTACGGCAGTACATTGCATCTAGACATAATATATCCGGCATTACTTTTGCTATTCTGACATAATAAAGCGAACGCCAGCCTGAACCTATTATTATAAAATGATACTTACCCATATAAGCTTCATACCTCCTGAAAATAAATAATATCAATTAATTTACAAAACATTTTCTTTTTTCAGTTTTCTACAAACATCTATAATAATACTATGATCCTGTTCATGATTAAAACCAGAACATGTTATTGTGCCTATTGCTGTCTGGCAATTCTCTAGTCTTATTGGAAATGCACCTCCCACCTGTGCATACTCTGATGGTTCTAATGCCCACTTTTCTTTAATATTCATACCACAATCCTCAAGCATATAGTGCGCCCACAATGAACTATGTCCGGTATGCATCGCCGTCTTTTTCTTACGCTCGATCATAATATCATTACTTACAGCATTACCATCACTGGAATAATGAAACAATCTTCTTCCAGCTATTGCAATATCTATACATATTTTATTGTTACGGTTTTTCGCTTCTTCTATAAGTGCCATTCCAATAACAAGTGCTGTTTCTGATGAAAACTCCCTGAATTTCAATTCTTTCTCTTCAGCTTCACATTGTTTCATAAGTTCTTTAGCAGTCATACCTTTTAACTCCTTTAATCAATTATTTCATTTGGTATTCTATCTACCATTCTGTTACCATCTTATTTTACTGTTGCTTCCTTTTCTTTTGCGCTCATTATATCATAATTTACTCTTTCTTAACCCGTACACTCACGAACCCGCGCTTCGCGCTTTCCCGCCCTGCTTTGCATGGCTGTTCGTTCGTTAATGGCGCAAGAAAAGTAAATGTCTGCTTCGCAGCCGCTTCCTTTTCTTTTGCGCTCATTATATCATAATTTACTCTTTCTTAACCCGTACACTCACGAACCCGCGCTTCGCGCTTTCCCGCCCTGCTTTGCATGGCTGTTCGTTCGTTAATGGCGCAAGAAAAGTAAATGTCTGCTTCGCAGCCGCTTCCTTTTCTTTTGCGCTCATTATATCATCTATATAATCTTATAAACTTTGAAAAAATATTCAATTATTTTACTTCCACTTATTTATTATGATAATTTAACACACATTCTTAACGTACGGACGACAGCCTATATAAGAAATGCACTTGAAGTTTGATTGTGATAGTTCTTAGTCTTTCCCTTAGTCAACCAGCTAGCTTCGTACATGGATGTACGAAGCGGCGACGCCGCGCCAGTCGCCAAGGTCATATCAGGAATATGACTTTGGCTTGTTGCTCGCGTAAATCAAAGCTTCTGGCATTAAACATAGTGTGCAAAACTGCCTGTAGCTTATATTTGTCGTCCATTCATCACCAACTAATATCCAATTAAATCAAGGGGACGAAAAAAGGGCTTCCGAGGAATCTCGGAAACCCTTAAAATTACTGTATTAAATAACAATTATTCAATGATTGTAGCAACAGCACCAGAACCAACTGTTCTACCACCCTCACGCTATATGAATAGCGTTTTTTGATATATTTTCTATGCTTTTTATGGCTAAAATCTGCATATTTTCTTTAGTTTTAGCCGTCTTATTTTTATTTGCATGATTTCTTGGCACCGGAATACATCTCTTAACCAAACTGAAAGTTTCACTTTCTCCACATAACTAAAAATCATTTGTCAATTTCCTTATCATACACCTTTTTCGAATATATAACTGCTACAATCACTGCTAATAATAAATAAATCAACATAAATATTGTTCCAGTCATTCCACTTGTATATATAGATGTAATGATAGTCAATAGACCGGTAACAATAATACATATTGCACCAAAGCGATTACTCTTTCTCCACGTATCGTCATTATGCATACTCCAAACGGTTCGAAGTCCTACTACCGCATTTCGTTTTGCTTTTGTCATAAAATTTCCTAATACAATAAACAGAATGCCACATAAAATACAGGAAACTTTTGCAATATCAATAGTAGCCTGAGAACTACCCGTATTTGCTTGTATCCATGAAGAGTAAAGAATAAAACAGTGCATAATACCGAACATTATAGCCTGCGAAAGTCCTACAACACACAATACTTTTGCAGAAGATTTTGCTTCCATTTGTTCCTTTTCAGTTTTTGCTGTTATTGATTTTTTTTCAAATACATTGATTAGCAACTGCCAAAATAGTGTAATAAACAAAATACTTATCGGAAAAATAAGACTTTCTGTTTTACTTCCACATCTGTCAGTATTTCCCTCCAAATCATGATGCATAGGTATAACATCCGGCATAAACTGTAGTACCACACTTGTGACTACAACTGGAATCATTGCTACTATCCACATTATTTTTTTCATCTCTTTTTTCCTCCAAACTGATTAACCCATATAATTAATTCATCAAAAACTGTAGTATTGATTTCGTAATAAACAAAGTTTTTTTCTTTATATTCAGATACTAAATCGGCACTCTTTAATAGTTTCAAATGATAAGAAAGTGCCGCTGGTGTAATTTGCAATTCTTCCGCAATCTCTCCAGCATTTAATCGTCCATTCTTTAGCATAGTAAGAATATCTCTTCTTTGACTGTCTGCTAACACTTTAAAAATATTTGTTTCTCCCATATCTCTTACCTATTTAAAATTTTCTTTAAATAGATATTAACACGCCTTTCTTTAATTTACAAGCGGTATTTAAAAATATTTTTAAATAGTAAAACACGCTGAAAAACCAACGTGTCTATTCTATCGATATAAAAAAATAACTAACCAGCAGTAAACTTCAAAGTTTTCTCTTAGTCCAAAATGAGTATATCATACCAGAAGTTATTTTACACCAAGAATTCATGAATGCGGAGCATTACGCTCCGCACCCACACTACACATATATCAGCTCTTTTAATACATTTTCCTCTGCCGAACTTCTCACATTATTCATCAGCCCTACCCAATTCATTTGATCGGAAGTTTTCAATTCTTCTGTAATTCCTGCTTCTGCTTTTGTCTGCTCCATAAGAAGCTCCATTCTCTCATAACACTCCCCGTCTACCTTCATTTCTAATTTTGTTACAATTTTTGCATTTTTATATTGTACGAATTTCGTACATTTATATTAACACCATATATCTCATATATCAGCACTTCGTAAATTCATCTTTATGTTTTTCGTAATTTTTCTTTGTATGAATATAGGAGGTCATATATAGGCGATGGAAAGAAATTGAAAGAAATACTTGATAGTAAATGCACAAATGTACGCCACATTGCAAAAGCAACCAGAATCAACACCACAGCACTCTATTCTATTATTCAAAAGAATTCTAATATTAGATTTGATTTTGCACTTCGATTGGCAAATGAATTAGAAATTAACATGAATGATCCATGGTACGAGACAAATGCCTATTCTTCCAGTGCTACTTTACAATCAAAAATGAATACTATTTCATCTGCCTATTCTGAATTAAGCAAAAGCAGATCAGAATATGTACAGTTTTATATGAAAAATCATGAGCAGATTCCAACATGGATTATGATAAAGGTTGTGAATTTCTCTACTTTTATTGATGTTCTTCATAACAGTAAGACAAATGTAACCAACGCTATTTGCAAACTATATTCTATGTATGATGACAATAATTTACCAAATGTTAAACTATTGATTGGTAGTTTGCATTGGTTGCGAAGAGTACGGAATTCTTGTGCACATAATGAACGTGTTTATTGCATTCACCAAACGCAAGCGCGTAACAATTCTGCAAGTGGTCGTATATTAGACCCTTATTATACACAGCTTCCCACATCATACAGTAGATGTACCGAAAAAAATATTTTCGATATTCTTGTATACTTTAAATATTTTCTTCCCACAGAAGAATTCACACCAATGATTATAGAATAAAAAAATATGTTAATAGAATTGCAAAACACTTTGCAGACAAATGCATTTGACAATGTCAGAGGTCAGATGGGAATAAAAAATTTGAATGTTCTCGATGCATTAATTGCCTTACCAAAATCCAAAATTGAGTACCACAAATTCGATACTTTATAACTTATTTTCCAAGAAAATCATATAAACTCTTGTCATAAATTTGTAAATGTGGTAATATACTAACACAGAGAGAGCCATATTGATTATGGCTGAAAAACACTCATGCACTTATGTGTATGGGTGTTTTTTACTTTACCACAATTTATTTATTTCAAAAATTTTCGTCATCGTTTTGACACCATTCACACCCCTTTTCACTTATTTCGGGACAAAAAAAGGGCTTCCGAGGAATCTCGGAAACCCATAAAATTACTGTATTAAATAACAATTATTCAATGATAGTTGCAACAGCACCAGAACCAACTGTTCTACCACCCTCACGGATAGCGAAACGAAGACCCTGCTCCATAGCTACGTTATGGATAAGTTCAACTGTCATTTCTACGTTATCACCAGGCATGCACATTTCTGTACCAGCTGGAAGTTCGCAAACACCAGTAACATCAGTTGTTCTGAAGTAGAACTGTGGTCTGTAGTTGTTGAAGAATGGAGTATGACGTCCACCTTCGTCCTTTGTTAATACGTAAACCTGAGCTGTAAACTTGTGGTGTGGTGTGATTGAACCTGGCTTACAAAGAACCTGTCCTCTCTGGATCTCATCTCTCTGAACACCTCTAAGAAGAGCACCAATGTTATCACCTGGTTCTGCTTCATCAAGGAGCTTTCTGAACATTTCGATACCAGTTACAACAACCTTACGGATGTCTTCGTGGATACCAACGATTTCAACTTCCTCGTTAACCTTAAGAACACCTCTTTCTACTCTACCAGTAGCAACTGTACCACGACCTGTGATAGAGAAGATATCTTCGATAGGCATAAGGAATGGCTTATCTGTTTCTCTCTGTGGATCTGGAACATACTCATCGATTGTGTGCATAAGTTCAAGAATCTTATCACCCCATTCGCTGTTTGGATCTTCAAGAGCCTTAAGAGCTGAACCCTGGATGATTGGTGTATCATCGCCTGGGAAATCATATTCGTTAAGAAGTTCTCTGATTTCCATATCAACTAATTCAAGAAGTTCTGGATCATCAACCATATCACACTTGTTCATGAATACTACTACGTAAGGAACGCCAACCTGACGAGCAAGAAGGATATGCTCTCTTGTCTGAGCCATAACACCATCAGTAGCAGCAACAACGAGGATAGCAGCATCCATCTGAGCAGCACCAGTGATCATGTTCTTTACATAATCGGCATGGCCTGGACAGTCAACGTGTGCGTAATGTCTCTTCTCTGTTTCGTACTCAACGTGAGCTGAAGAAATTGTGATACCTCTTTCTCTTTCTTCTGGAGCCTTATCGATATTTTCGAATGCAACAGCTTCACCTGTACCAAGTCTCTCATGAAGAGTCTTTGTGATAGCAGCTGTAAGAGTTGTCTTACCGTGATCTACGTGTCCAATTGTACCAATGTTGCAATGTGGTTTTGTTCTTTCAAATTTAGCCTTTGCCATTGTTTAAAATCCTCCTAATTTAAATAGAATAATCGTCTGCAATGCAGACTTCTCATAGCTGAAATCTATTATATTATTTTTTCAAGAATATTTCAACCATATTTTATATAAAAGCATTGTAAACTAATACTTTTATATGAATTAAGTGATATATTTACATATTCTAACCAGCTTAGACCAGATATAGACATAAATACATCATATATTTATTACTGCGAAATACATTATACTATATTTCGCAGTAATTAAATTATCGTTTAATTATACTAAGATAGATTATTTTGCTCTTGAAGCAATAACCTTATCCTGAACTGACTTAGGAGCCTGTTCATACTTATCGAAGAACATAGAGTAGTTACCACGACCCTGTGTCTTAGAACGAAGGTCTGTAGCATATCCGAACATCTCTGAAAGTGGAACGAATGCTTTAATCATCTTACCACCACTGATGTCTTCCATACCTTCAATACGTCCTCTACGAGCGTTGATATCACCAATAACATCACCCATGTATTCTTCTGGCATAGTAACTTCAACCTTCATGATAGGCTCAAGAAGAGCTGGAGCTGCCTTAGCCATAGCATCCTTGAATGCCATAGAACCAGCAATGTGGAATGCCATTTCTGATGAATCGACTTCATGGTAAGATCCATCATAAATATCTGCTCTAAGTCCGAGAACTGGGAATCCAGCTAAGATACCTGAGTTAGCTGCTTCTCTGATACCATCAGCAACTGAAGGAATGTATTCCTTAGGAATAGCACCACCAACTACTGAAGACTCACAGAAGAGAACTGGAGGCTCATTAATTAATACTGTATTCTTTGTCTCAACATCAAACTTATCAACGTTAGCTTCAAGTGGAGTGAAACGTACTTTACAGTGACCATACTGACCACGACCACCTGACTGCTTAGCATACTTGCTATCAACATCAACGGCCTTAGTAAAGCACTCTCTGTAAGCAACCTGAGGTGCACCTACATTAGCTTCAACCTTGAATTCACGAAGAAGTCTATCAACGATGATATCAAGGTGAAGTTCACCCATACCAGCGATGATTGTCTGACCTGTTTCCTGATCTGTATGAGCACGGAATGTAGGATCTTCTTCAGCAAGCTTTGCTAAAGCTTCACCCATCTTACCCTGGTCATTCTTAGTCTTTGGCTCAATAGCAAGCTCGATAACTGGCTCTGGGAATTCCATAGACTCTAAGATAACTGGATGTGCTTCATCACAGATAGTATCACCTGTAACTGTAATCTTAAGACCTACTGCAGCAGCGATATCTCCTGAGTAAACCTTATCGATTTCTTTTCTCTGGTTGGCATGCATCTGAAGGATACGTCCAACTCTTTCTTTCTTATTCTTATTAGCATTAAGTACATAAGAACCTGCGTTTAATGTACCAGAGTAAACTCTGAAGAATGCTAACTTACCAACGAATGGATCTGTCATAATCTTGAATGCAAGAGCTGAGAATGGCTCTTCATCAGATGACTTTCTTACTACTTCGTTACCGTCTTCATCAACACCTGTGATATCAGGGATATCTGTAGGAGCTGGCATGTACTCGATAACTGCATCAAGAAGCTTCTGAACACCCTTGTTCTTATAAGCTGTACCGCAAAGACAAGGAATAGCTGTACCTTCAATAGTACCCTTTCTTAAAGCTGCCTTTAATTCAGGAATTGTAAGTTCTTCATCGTTAAAGAACTTCTCCATAAGGTCTTCATCAAGTTCAGCACACTGCTCAACAAGCTTGTCATGATATTCCTGTGCCTGATCAGCTAAATCAGCAGGAATCTCACCAACCTGGATGTCATCACCCTTATCACCGTTGAAGATATAAGCCTTCATCTCGAATAAGTCGATAATTCCCTGGAAATCATCTTCCTTACCAATAGGAATCTGTACGAGTACTGGATTCTTACCAAGCTTTGTAATAAGCTGGTTGCATGATCCGAAGAAATCAGCGCCCATCTTATCCATCTTGTTCATGAATGCCATACGTGGTACGTTATACTTATCAGCCTGACGCCATACGTTTTCTGACTGTGGTTCAACACCGTTCTGTGCATCGAATACACCAACAGCACCATCAAGTACTCTAAGTGAACGCTCAACTTCTACTGTGAAGTCAACGTGTCCTGGAGTATCGATAATGTTAATACGATATTCTGGCTGTGTCTTATCTGGCTTACCTTCTTTTTCAGGTGTCCAGTGACATGTTGTAGCAGCTGAAGTAATTGTGATACCTCTTTCCTGCTCCTGGGCCATCCAGTCCATAGTAGCAGTACCTTCATGAGTATCACCAATCTTGTGATTAACACCAGTATAATAAAGGATACGCTCTGTTAATGTTGTTTTACCAGCATCAATATGAGCCATAATTCCGATATTTCTGGTTCTCTCCAATGGATATTCTCTTCCAGCCATGGATAAAACCTCCTATAATTATTATTAGAATCTGTAATGAGCAAAAGCCTTGTTTGCCTCTGCCATCTTGTGCATATCTTCTTTTCTCTTAACTGATGCACCTGTGTTATTAGCTGCATCAAGAATCTCGTTAGCGAGTCTTTCTTCCATAGTCTTCTCGCCTCTTGCTCTTGAGAATGCTGTCATCCAACGAAGAGCTAAAGCCTGTCTTCTATCTGGCTTAACTTCGATAGGTACCTGGTATGTTGCACCACCGATACGTCTTGCCTTTACTTCGAGAACTGGCATGATATTGTTCATAGCCTCTTCGAATACTTCTAAAGCAGGTCTTTCAGTCTTTGCTGCGACTCTGTCAAATGCTCCATATACAATCTTCTGAGCTACTCCTCTCTTACCATCAAGCATAATGTTGTTGATAAGCTTAGTAACCACCTTGTTATTGTAAATAGGATCTGCTAATACATCTCTTTTCTGAGTATGTCCTTTACGTGGCACGGTTCTTCCCTCCTTAACATTGTATTGTCGTTATCATTTCGCACTAATGAACGCCTAACAGCCTCATCAGCCCTCAACTAACGACGTTTCATTAATTCATAGGTACTCACAAATTAAATTGTGTTCGGGCCGTATATCTTAAACCTGCAACCTTCGGATTAATCTAACTCCGGCACTTTTAATTTAATTGTTCGTAAATTATTGTATGCAATAATCTGCAAATATTCTGATTCACCTTGTAAATCAATCACAGACTTATGATGCTTAATTCTTTATGAATTATTTAGCATCCTTAGGTCTCTTAGCACCGTACTTAGAACGTGCCTGTCTTCTCTTTGCTACACCTGCTGTATCAAGTGTACCTCTGATGATATGATATCTTGTACCTGGTAAATCCTTAACTCTACCACCTCTGATAAGAACAACGCTATGTTCCTGAAGATTGTGGCCTTCACCTGGAATATATGAAGTAACTTCGATTCCATTAGAAAGACGTACTCTGGCGATCTTTCTAAGAGCTGAGTTAGGCTTCTTAGGTGTTGCTGTCTTAACAGCTGTACAAACACCTCTCTTCTGTGGTGCAGATACATCTGTAGCCTTCTTCTGAAGTGAGTTATATCCCTTCTGAAGAGCTGGAGCTGTAGACTTCTTAACTGTTGACTTTCTTCCCTGTCTTACTAACTGGTTAAATGTTGGCATTCCTTTTTCACCTCCCGGAATTAGAATAATGAATGGTTGCACTTAGTATAATAACTAAGAAATAAGTGTGAGCCAGCTTTATAAGCTGCCCAATCTATATTTACGTGCATAAAAAAGAGCTTGCTTTTTCGCACGCTTAATTAGTATATATTTTAATTTAAAATTCGTCAAGTATTTTACCAAAAAAAGAAAGCAAAAAATTTTGCTTAAAAATATATTAGTGATTTTAAAAAAGCAGGAGACTCTTCATCTCCTGCTTTCTGTTATATTTATGATGTAAAGCCTTTATCTGAATGATTACTCTTCTGTAACCTCATCTTCAGCTTCCTGTATATCAGCATCATCAGTAAAATCAAGAGTTTCCTCTCCATCCTCTGTGAAGCTTAATATCTCATCTTCTTCAAGTTCATCATAAGCTGCAGCTGTATCAAGCTCTACGTTCTGATATCTCTTCATACCAGTACCAGCTGGAATAAGCTTACCTATGATAACATTTTCCTTAAGACCGATAAGTGGATCAATCTTTCCGTTAATAGCTGCATCTGTAAGAACCTTTGTAGTTTCCTGGAATGAAGCTGCTGACATGAATGATGTTGAAGCAAGTGAAGCCTTTGTTATACCAAGGATAATAGGAGTTCCTGTGGCCTTCATCTTACCCTCTTCCTCAAGCTTTTCATTAACCTCTGTGAATTCAAGAGTATCAACCTGTGAACCAGGTAAGAAATCTGAATCTCCAGCAGAATCAATAACTATCTTCTTAAGCATCTGTCTAACAATAAGCTCGATATGCTTATCATTGATATCAACACCCTGGATACGGTAAACCTTCTGAACCTCACGAAGCATGTAATCCTGAACAGCTCTTACACCAAGAATTCTTACGATATCATGTGGATTCTCAGAACCTTCTGTGATTTCCTCACCAGTTGCAACAACCTGTCCTTCCTGAACCTTAACACGTGTATCTCTTGATACAGGGTAAGACTTTGAATTACCTTCGTCATCTGTAATAACGATATCTGTCTTCTTATCTGTCTTAGCAAAGCTTACTGTTCCACCAAACTCAGCAAGAACCGCAAGACTCTTTGGCTTTCTTGCCTCGAAAAGTTCTTCTACTCTAGGAAGACCCTGTGTAATGTTATCACCAGCAACACCACCAGTATGGAATGTTCTCATAGTAAGCTGTGTACCAGGTTCACCGATAGACTGGGCAGCGATGATACCAACTGCTTCACCAATCTGTACTGTCTGACCTGTTGCAAGGTTAGAACCATAACATTTAGCACAAACACCGATATGTGAACGGCATGTAAGGATTGTTCTTATCTTAACCTGGTTTACACCAGTCTTAATAATAGCTTCTGCTCTCTTAGGAGTTACAAGGTGGTTAGCTGCAACAACTATCTCGCCTGTAGCTGGATCCTTGATATCTTCTGCAAGATATCTTCCTGTAATACGCTCCTGTAATGGCTCAAGAATATCTTCTTTTGCATCACTTGAGTTAGTAGCTCTGTCATTGACAAATGAATATACATACATACCAGGTATAACTTTACCAACGCTGCAATCTGTCTCTCTGACAATAAGATCCTGTGAAACATCAACAAGTCGTCTTGTAAGATAACCTGAATCGGCTGTTCTAAGCGCTGTATCTGAAAGACCCTTACGGGCACCATGGGCTGAAATGAAGTACTCCAATACATCCAGACCTTCACGGAAGTTAGACTTGATTGGAAGTTCAATAGTGTGACCTGATGTATCTGCCATAAGACCACGCATACCTGCAAGCTGCTTAATCTGCTGGTTAGAACCACGGGCACCTGAATCGGCCATCATGAAGATGTTATTGTACTTATCAAGACCATCAAGAAGTGCCTTAAGCAATGTCTTATCTGTTTCCTGCCATACTCTGATTACATTCTTATATCTTTCTTCATCAGTTGAACGACCTCTGTTGTAGTTCATGTTGATTCTTTCAACCTTCTGTTCAGCATCAGCAATAAGCTGTTTCTTAACAGGTGGCACTGTCATCTCTGATATAGAAACTGTCATGGCCGCTCTTGTTGAATACTTATAACCCATTGCCTTTATATCATCAAGAACTTCAGCAGTTGTTGTTGTACCATGAGTATTAATAACGTGCTGTAAGATATCCTTTAACTGTTTCTTACCTACATGGAAGTCAACCTCAAGCTTTAAGAAGTTTTCTTCCTTGCTTCTATCTACATATCCAAGATCCTGAGGAAGAATTTCATTGAATATGAAACGTCCAAGTGTAGACTCAACTATACCTGATACTTCTTCTCCTGATGCATTTGTCTTAGACACTCTAACCTTAATCTTTGAATGAAGAGTAATAATACTATTCTCATAAGCAAGAAGCGCTTCATTAACACTCTTAAATATCTTACCTTCACCCTTAACACCAGGTCTTTCCTGTGTAAGATAGTAGATACCAAGAACCATATCCTGTGAAGGAACGGCAACCGGACCACCATCTGAAGGCTTAAGTAAGTTGTTAGGTGAAAGAAGCATGAATCTACACTCAGCCTGTGCTTCTACAGACAATGGAAGATGCACGGCCATCTGGTCACCATCGAAATCGGCATTGAACGCTGTACAAACAAGTGGATGAAGCTTAATAGCCTTACCTTCTACAAGGATAGGCTCGAATGCCTGAATACCAAGTCTGTGAAGTGTAGGAGCACGGTTAAGCATAACTGGATGCTCTTTGATAACATCTTCAAGCACATCCCATACTTCTGTTTCAAGATGTTCAACACTCTTCTTAGCTTTCTTAATATTCTCAGCAAGACCACGTCTTACTAACTCTCTCATAACGAATGGTTTGAATAACTCAATAGCCATTTCCTTAGGAAGACCACACTGATATATCTTAAGCTCTGGTCCTACTACGATAACAGAACGTCCTGAATAGTCAACTCGCTTACCAAGAAGATTCTGTCTGAAACGTCCCTGCTTACCCTTTAATAAGTCTGATAAAGACTTAAGAGCCCTGTTACCAGGTCCTGTTACAGGACGACCGTTTCTACGGCCATTATCTATAAGTGCATCAACAGCTTCCTGAAGCATTCTCTTTTCGTTACGGACAATGATTTCAGGAGCGCCAAGTTCCATAAGTCTTGCAAGACGGTTATTTCTGTTTATGATTCTTCTATAAAGATCATTAAGATCTGATGTTGCGAATCTGCCACCCTCTAACTGTACCATTGGTCTTAAGTCTGGAGGAATAACTGGAATTTCAGTAAGGATCATCCACTCTGGCTTAGTACCAGCAGCGATAAATGCATCCATAACTTCGATTCTCTTAATAAGTCTTGCAGCCTTCTGTGAAGTAGTAGTAGCAAGCTCTTCCTTAAGCTTTGCCACTTCTTCTTCAAGGTTAACACTTCTAAGAAGCTCTAAAATAGCCTCAGCACCCATTCCAACTCTGAAAGTGTTACCATACTGGTCATAAAGATCTCTGTACTCTGTTTCAGTAAGAATCTTCTTGAATGGAATATCTGTTTCACCTGGATCAATCACGATATAAGAAGCAAAGTAAAGAACCTTTTCAAGATTCTTAGGTCCTATATCAAGGATAAGGTCCATACGGCTAGGGATTCCCTTAAAATACCAGATATGTGAAACTGGAGCAGCAAGGTGAATATGTCCCATACGATCTCTACGGACACTTGCCTTAGTAACCTCAACACCACACTTATCACATATGATGCCTTTATCCTTAATCTTCTTATACTTACCGCAATGACACTCCCAGTCTTTGCTAGGTCCGAATATTCTTTCACAGAACAGACCATCTCTTTCTGGCTTTAAAGTTCTGTAGTTAATAGTCTCAGGCTTAGTTACCTCGCCATGAGACCACTCTAAAATACTCTCAGGAGAAGCAAGCTTTATCTGAATTTTATCAAATTTCATTGATTTATTTGACTTAATCTCTTCTGCCATTATAGTGCTCCCTTCTATTATTCTTCTCTATTTCCGTCACCGTAATCATCAAAATCATCATCAAAGCCGTCAAGATCGAAATCGTCATCATCATCTGATCCGAGTTCTTCCATAGTAGCTTCACCATCATCCCCTTGCTTTTCTGCATGGTAACCGGCATTCTTTAATTCATTTTCCTCATCACGGCTGTTTCTCTTATAACCACCATCATCAAGAACCTTCTTGAAGTCTGTAACCTCATATTCTGAACTTTCAAGAAGCTGGACTTCGTTGTTATCCTGATCAAGAACTCTTACATCAAGTGCAAGAGACTGAAGTTCCTTAAGAAGAACCTTGAATGATTCAGGAATACCTGGTTCAGGGATATTCTCGCCTTTAATAATAGCTTCATATGTCTTAACACGGCCAACAACATCATCAGACTTAACTGTAAGGATTTCCTGAAGTGTATATGATGCACCATACGCCTCAAGAGCCCAAACTTCCATCTCACCGAATCTCTGTCCACCGAACTGTGCTTTACCACCAAGTGGCTGCTGTGTTACAAGTGAGTAAGGACCAGTTGAACGTGCATGAATCTTATCATCAACAAGGTGATGGAGCTTTAAGTAGTGCATGAATCCAATAGTAACTGGACTATCAAAGTACTCACCAGTTCTACCATCACGAAGTCTTACCTTACCATCTCTTCCGATAGGAACACCCTTCCACTCTGCTCTGTGAGCTCTGTTATCTGAAAGGAACTCAAATACATCATCTCTTAAAAGATCCTTATATTCAGCTGTAAATGTAGTCATATCTGCTGGATACTCTTCACCTGCAGCCTCTGCTTCAGCCTTTTCCTTTGCAAGCTCATCATCATCAAAAGGATGGTTAGCATAAGAATTAGCCATATCAAGTGTATCCATAATATCATTTTCGTTAGCACCATCAAAGATAGGTGTTGCTACGTTAAAGCCTAATACCTTTGCCGCAAGACTTAAATGAATCTCAAGGACCTGTCCGATATTCATACGTGAAGGCACACCCAGTGGGTTAAGTACTATATCAAGTGGACGTCCGTTTGGAAGGAATGGCATATCTTCTACTGGAAGTACTCTTGAAACGACACCCTTGTTACCATGACGTCCGGCCATCTTATCACCAACAGAAATCTTTCTCTTCTGTGCAATGTAGATACGGACATTCTTGTTAACACCAGGAGCCAATTCATCTCCATTCTCTCTTGTAAATACCTTAACGCCTACTACGATACCATAAGCACCATGAGGAACCTTAAGTGAAGTATCTCTTACCTCTCTTGCTTTCTCACCGAAGATAGCTCTAAGAAGTCTTTCTTCAGCTGTAAGCTCTGTTTCTCCCTTTGGAGTAACCTTACCAACAAGGATATCACCGGCTCTTACCTCGGCACCTATACGGATAATACCATCTTCATCAAGATTCTTGACAGCATCAGAACCTGTTGAAGGAAGATCTCTTGTGATTTCTTCTGGTCCTAACTTAGTATCTCTTGCTTCTGTATCATATTCTTCTATATGGATAGATGTATATACATCATCTCTTACTAATCTTTCACTAAGAAGAACAGCATCCTCGTAGTTGTAACCTTCCCATGTCATGAAACCGATAAGAGGGTTCTTACCAAGTGCTATTTCTCCGTTAGATGTTGATGGACCATCAGCGATAACATCTCCTGCCTTAACCTCATCACCCTTGAAAACAATAGGTCTCTGGTTATAACAGTTACTCTGGTTACTTCTTGAGAACTTAGTAAGCTTGTACTCATGAACCTTACCGCTTGTCTCTCTTACAAGAATCCTGTTAGATTCAGAAGAAAGAACAACACCATCTTCTTCTGCAACAACACACACACCTGAGTCGCATGCTGTCTTGTTTTCAATACCTGTACCTATTACTGGAGCCTCTGTCATAAGAAGAGGTACTGCCTGACGCTGCATGTTAGAACCCATGAGGGCACGTGTACAGTCATCATTCTGAAGGAAAGGTATCATAGATGTAGCTACTGAGAATACCATCTTAGGAGATACATCCATAAGATCAATCATGCTCTTATCAAACTCAGATGTTTCTTCTCTGTAACGTCCAGATACTGAATTCTTAACGAAATATCCATTTTCATCAATCTCAGCATTAGCCTGTGCTACATGGTAATCATCTTCCTCATCAGCTGTAAAGTAACGTACATCATCAGTTACTCTTGGATTCTTAGGGTCTGACTTATCTATTATACGATAAGGAGCTTCTACGAAACCATATTCATTGATTCTTGCATATGATGCAAGAGAGTTGATAAGTCCGATGTTGGGACCTTCTGGTGTCTCGATAGGACACATTCTTCCATAGTGTGTATAATGTACATCTCGAACCTCGAAACCTGCTCGATCTCTTGAAAGACCACCAGGACCAAGTGCTGAAAGACGTCTCTTATGTGTAATCTCAGATAATGGATTGTTCTGATCCATGAACTGAGAAAGCTGCGAACTACCAAAGAACTCCTTGATAGCTGCTGTTACAGGCTTGATATTTATAAGTGACTGTGGAGATATACCACTTAAATCCTGAGTTGACATTCTTTCACGTACAACTCTTTCCATTCTTGAAATACCGATTCTGAACTGATTCTGTAAAAGTTCACCTACGGCTCTTATACGTCTGTTACCAAGGTGATCGATATCATCCTTAGTTCCAATACCATATTCAAGATGCATATTGTAGTTGATAGATGCAAGTATATCTTCAACTGTAATATGCTTTGGAATAAGATCTGCCACATTCTTTTCTATAGCATCCCTGATATCCTCAGGTGATTCATTATCTGCTAATATCTGTGAAAGAACTGGATAATAAACATACTCGTTAACACCAAGTTCCTTAGCTTCTTCCTCTGTAATATCTACCCATTTAGTAATATCTACTGCAAGGTTAGATAATATCTTAACTACTCTTTCACGTACTGAACCATCAGCTGCCTTTAACTCTGCCTTTAAGAACACAGCAGGTACAGCAGCATTCTGAATCTGTTCTGCAGTTTCTCTTGTAAGCTTATCGCCTGCATTAGCGATAATCTCACCGTTGCCATCAACTACATCTTCTGCAAGAACATGTCCAGCAATCCTGTTTCTGAAAGAAAGCTTCTTATTAAACTTATAACGGCCTACTCTTGCAAGGTCATATCTTCTAGGATCAAAGAACATGCCTGAGATAAGTGCTTCAGCACTATCTACTGACAAAGGTTCCCCTGGTCTTAACTTCTTATAAAGTTCAAGCACACCTTCCTGATAGTTAGTAGAAGTATCCTTCTCCATAGTTGCAAGAAGCTTAGGCTCCTCACCAAATATGTCAATAATCTCTGCATTAGTTCCAAAACCAAGTGCTCTTATAAGAACTGTTATAGGAACCTTCTTGTTACGGTCAACCTTAACATAGAACACATCGTTAGCATCTGTTTCATACTCTAACCATGCACCTCTGTTAGGAATAACAGTAGAACTATACAGGAATATCTTTCCATACTTATCTTTCTGTATATCATAGTAAATACCAGGTGAACGTACCAGCTGGCTGACTATAACTCGTTCTGCACCGTTAATTACAAATGTACCGGTCTTAGTCATCAAAGGAAGGTCACCCATGAAGATTTCATGCTCGCTGATATCTTCATTCTCTTTGTTATGAAGTCTTACACGTACCTTGAGTGGAGCTGCATATGTAGCATCTCTTTCCTTACACTCTTCTATAGAGTACTTTCTCTCCTCTTCGCATAATGCAAAATCAACGAATTCAAGACTGAGCCTTCCGTTGTAATCTGCAATTGGAGAGATGTCGTTAAAGACCTCTTTTAAGCCTTCATTTAAAAACCACTGGTAAGAATCTTTTTGCACCTCAATAAGGTTAGGCATCTCAAGAACTTCCTTCTGTCTTGAGAAACTCATACGCATCGCTTTGCCTGACTTTACTGGACGTATTCTGTTTTTCTCCATTGACGTTTCACCCCTTAGTTTTCTTTACATTAATTTATTACATTATAGATATGTGTACAAAAACTATGCACACCATACCATAATAGTGCATTATCCATAATAGCAAAAAAAGTCCCAGCTGTCAATAAAACAACTGGAACTTTTTCACATTTATTATAATATACCAAATATAACTCAAAAAATCAAGTGTTTTTTCATCATATTGCCATATTAAAGTTGTAATCCTCTGGTTTTAAATTACTTAAGAGTAACCTTAGCGCCTTCAGCTTCAAGCTTCTTCTGGATTTCTTCAGCTTCTTCCTTAGAAGCAGCTTCCTTAATAACCTTAGGAGCGCCATCAACAACTTCCTTAGCTTCCTTTAAGCCAAGACCTGTGATTTCACGAACAGCCTTGATAACCTTAACCTTGTTAGCACCAGCTTCTGTAAGCTCAACGTCGAACTCTGTCTTTTCTTCAGCTGCAGCGCCTGCACCTGCACCTGCTGCTACAACAACACCTGCTGCTGCAGAAACACCAAATTCTTCTTCACATGCTTTAACTAAATCGTTTAATTCTAATACTGATAAACCCTTAATAACTTCGATAATTTCCTGTGTAGTCATTATTATAATCTCCTTTTTATAGTCTTTAATTAAGTTTCGTAGTCTGTCTGATAAGTTTCAGGCAGCCTCGTCGATAATCGTTTTATGCTGCGATATTATGCAACCTCTTCGTTCTTCTCAGCGATCTGCTTAATAACGCGGGCAAAGTTTGTAATAGGTGACTGGATGCTTCCAAGGAACTTAGCAAGAAGTTCATCTCTTGAAGGAATGCTTGCGATAGCTGCGATTCCTGTAGCATCATAGTAAGTACCTTCAACAACACCACACTTAAGTTCAAGTGCTTCTGCTGTCTTAGCAAAGTTAGCTAAAACTCTTGCTGGAGCTGTAGCATCATCCTTGCAGATTGCAATAGCGTTAGGTCCTTCAAGAACCTCTGTCATTGGTTCGAACTCTGTACCTGCGATTGCTCTCTTTACTAAAGTATTCTTATAAACCTTGTAAACGACACCAGCTTCTCTTAACTGCTTACGAAGCTGTGTATCCTGCTCAACAGTTAAGCCACGGTAGTCAACTACCACAACGCCCTGAGCGCCTTCTAAGCTTGCTTTGATTTCGTCTACAATAGGCTGCTTAAGTTCTACTTTTGCCATGAATATTTACCTCCTGTTAGATTAGTATCTGTTTCCAGATAATATTCTGCCCAGACGTACAATGTATCAGGCTATCAAAAAAGCCCTCCTGCCGCTATGACAGAAGGACTGAATAAACTGATAAATATATTCTAAAGTCTTATCATCAGTCTGTACTTCCAGACTGACACACTTTAAAATACAAGTCTGTCCTCGGTAGGCGTATTACCTTTAACCCTTTCGGGACCTGCTGTCTTAGGCAAAATGTGAAATATAGCTTTCACTTTGTATGCGAATAACCACACACAGCTGATAGTATACTATCATAATATATAGGTTGTCAACCATTTTTACAAAATATGTTTTAATAATATTGCAAAATCAATCTTTCGCATCAATATTCCTTGTTAACTACAAGAAACAACATATTAGCCAACATACTTAGCTGTGCTAACCTTAACACCAGGTCCCATAGTAGCTGTAAGAACAACACTCTTTAAATACTGACCCTTAAGCGAAGATGGCTTAGCCTTAACGATTGCATCCATAATAGCCTGGAAGTTGTCTGATAACTGCTCCTCTGTGAATGAAGCCTTACCAATTGGCACGTGAATGATATTAGTCTTATCAAGTCTGTATTCGATCTTACCAGCCTTAATATCATTAACAGCTTTTGTTACGTCCATAGTAACTGTACCAGCCTTAGGGTTTGGCATTAAGCCCTTAGGTCCGAGTACACGTCCGAGACGACCAACAACGCCCATCATATCAGGTGTAGCAACAACTACATCAAAATCAAACCAGTTGTCATTCTGGATCTTAGGAATAAGTTCCTCGCCACCAACGAAATCTGCACCAGCTGCTTCAGCTTCATCAGCCTTAGCGCCCTTAGCAAATACTAAAACCTTAACAGTCTTACCTGTTCCGTGTGGAAGAACAACAGCTCCTCTGATCTGCTGCTCAGCGTGACGTCCATCACAACCTGTTCTGATATGAGCTTCGATAGTCTCATCGAACTTTGCAACTGCACTCTTCTTTACTAAAGAAACTGCGTCAGCTGCTTCATATAATGTCTGGCGGTCAATATTCTTGGCTGCCTCTACGTATTTCTTTCCTCTTTTCATTATAAACCTCCTAGTGGTGTTATCGGAAGGATTCTATCTTTCCTCCCACATATTGAACAATCCCGGAAAAATTATAGGATTAATCTGTCCGCATGTTCTTCTATGAAATCTCTAATAATCAATTGAAAGTAATTAATCATTAATAATCAATTACAGTAGTTACAGATACATATAGAATTAGTCTTCTACAACGATACCCATACTCTTAGCAGTACCTTCGATCATAGATGTAGCTGCTTCGATAGTAGCTGCATTAAGATCTGGCATCTTAAGTTCAGCGATCTTCTGAACTTCAGCTCTCTTGATTGTAGCAACCTTAGTCTTGTTAGGAACACCTGAACCTGACTTAATGTTGCAAGCCTTCTTAAGAAGAACTGCAGCAGGTGGAGTCTTTGTGATGAAGCTGAAGCTTCTATCAGCATAAACTGTAATAACTACAGGGATGATTAAGTCACCCTGATCTGCTGTCTTTGCATTAAACTGCTTTGTAAATTCTACAATGTTAACACCGTGCTGACCAAGTGCTGGACCAACTGGTGGAGCTGGTGTAGCCTTGCCGGCAGGAATCTGTAATTTAATATAACCTGTTACTTTCTTTGCCATTGTGGCACCTCCTAATTATAAATGTGGTTTATGGCGGCTATTAAGCCTCCCACAGGCAGTCAAAACAACTGATGCCAGGCCTTTATATGCAGCCCGTACAGCTTTTGATCACCTTGATTACAGTACCTTCACATCTGTGAAGTCAACTTCGACCGGTGTTTCACGACCGAACATTTCAACATTAATAGTGACACACTGCTTGCCCTCATTAATGCTTGTGATCTGACCAACTGTATTCTCCCAGGCACCTGAAAGAATCTGAATCTGATCACCCACTTTACCAGCGAACTCAACCACTGGCTTAGATTCTTCAACTGAACCATTCTCATCATCGATTCCGAATGATTTAACTTCAGCTGGAGATAATGGCACTGGCTTAGATCCAGGACCAACAAACCCCGTTACACCTCTGGTATTTCTGACAACATACCAGCTGTCATCATTCATAACCATCTTAACAAATACATAGCCAGGGAATATCTTTCTCTCAACTGTCTTTGGCTTGCCGTTGTTTACTTCAACTACTGTTTCAACCGGCACAAGCACATCAAAGATCTGATCCTGAAGATTTCTGTTCTCAACTGTCTTTAAGATATTAACTCTTACATTATTCTCATAGCCAGAATACGTATGAGCCACATACCATTTTGCTTCGTCCATCTGATCACCTTTTCCTTACTTTACAATGAATTCAATTCCAAAGCGAACAATCAAGTCCACAACTGAAATAATTACACCTAATAATACGGATACAACCAATACAGCGATGGTTTCCTTTGTAAGTGACTTCTGGTCTGGCCAAATGATCTTAGAGAACTCTGCCTTAAGTCCCTTGAACCAGCTCTTTTTCTGTTTCTTTGTCTTAACAGCTTCACTCATCTTAATACCTCACTGATACTAATTACTTTGTTTCCTTGTGTAATGTGTGTGACTTACAGAACTTGCAATACTTCTTAGTTTCCATTCTGTCTGGATGGGCTTTCTTTTCCTTAGTCATGTTGTAATTGCGCTGTTTACACTCTGTACATGCCAATGTTATCTTTACTCGCACAACTTCCACCTCCAATTATTTATTTTGCAGGTGTTATTAACACCAATTGGTTTTTTCTTATATCCTGTACCGTTGGGTCAGTTCAGGGCATAAAAAAAAGACCGCTTCCATAGCCAGCCTAATATATCACATTATTTATCAATCCGTCAACCCATTTGTTATTAATTTTATAACTTTTATTTCTTTTATTATATTTATCTATTATATTTATCTACATTGTATTTGTTTGCATTATATTAAAATTATGTTTTCATTGTTATATTCATTCATACTTATATTGTAACAATCATAGTGATGTCAATGCCTTATAAATCAAAAATTTCATCTACAAAATTTTCTTATCAAAATATTACTATAAAATGATTGCAAAATCAACATTATGCTTATAAAATAAGAATATGGCAACATTGTGCATTATTATAAACAATGTTATAATATGTGTGTTAAAAGCAAATTTACCACCCAGCAATGTATCAATGTATCCGGTCGATATTTTTTATGGAAATGGATTTCCTGATAATTATATATTTGTTATACGTACCGATACATATTAATATAGCACTGTTTCTATAATCTTTTTTAACAGTGCTGCCCACTACAGATATAATACAGATTGATTATACAGACAAGGAGGTGACTGTTATGATCAGTAGTGTATATAGCTACTACCTGTCCCAGTACGGACACAGGATGAATTCCAAGTATGATACCCATACAAGATCCCAGCTTAAAAACACATACAGCAAGGTTGTAAAGATTAACAGCCAGACCCCTGTATACAAGCTTGACTTATCGAGCGCTGCCCAGAAATATGCAATAGACCTTAAGGAAAACGCACGTGCTCTTGAGAATATAACCCAGGACTTATCAGACAGCTCAAGCGGTGAGATGACGTTTAAAAAATCTGCTGTGTCAAGCAATTCTGATGCTGTATCAGCACAGTACATCGGAGATTCGAGCCTTGCCTCAGATGATGAATCATTTGACATAAATGTAAAGCAGCTTGCAGCATCCCAGATTAATACTGGCAACTATCTGCATCCTCGCTCCAGACTTGTAAAAGCAGGTGATTATTCCTTTGATCTGTCTATTAATAATGTAACTTATGAATTCCAGTTTAGTGTGGAGAGCAGTGAAACCTTAAACAACATACAGAATAAGCTTGCAAGGCTTATAAACAGATCAAACATCGGACTTACTGCAACTATCAAGGAAGACAGTCTTGGCAACACAGCCATAAACATAGAGTCCGAAGCAACCGGAATCAGCGGTTCCTCACCTGTTATATTCAAGATTGAACCAAGCCAGAACAGCGATAAGACTGATGTATCTGCCAACGCTGCATTGATAAGCACTCTTGGACTTGACCGTGTTGCACAATATCCTTCAAACGCAATATTTAACATAAACGATGAAGAACGTTCTTCCATGAATAACCTTGTAACAATCAACAAGTCATATGCACTTGAACTTTCAGAGGTTACAGATAATCCAGTAACTATCAGTCTCAAAGCTGATGCTGATTCAATAGCAGAAAGTATTAATGAACTGGTATCAGGATATAACAATCTTATATCTGCTGCCAACGACAAAGCCAACAATCAGTTCCAGGGTACAGAACGCCTTCACAAAGAAATAACTGCTATAGCACGTTCACACAAAAAACAGCTTGAAAGCAACGGACTTACTCTTAACAAGGATGGTACAATAAGCACTAACAAAGAAGTTCTAAGCAAGGCTGCTGATGACAACCAGTTAAGCAAAGTTTTTGAGAGTCTTAACTCATTCAAAGACTCTATTAAAACAAAGGCTGAAAATATAGCACTTAATCCTATGGACTATGTCAACAATAAGATTATTGCTTATAAAAACCCTACCCGTACATACAATGATCCGTATAACCTTTCAGCTTATACTGGCATGATGTTTAACGGATACATATAAATATATTGTTTAGCACAGTTGATTCATATTATTTATTTTGACGTATTTTATTGATGTATTTATATTGATGTATTTATATTGACGAACGGACGCCATAAGGCTTGTGAGGTATTTTAAGAATAATTCTACAGTCACCAGAAAGCTGATTGGATATTTCTAAGATATTCCATGTCGGTATTGTTTACGGACACAACCGCTCATATGAAACATCCATGTTTCGTTTTCGCTCGATTATACATCCATGTATAATCGTTGCTGGATATTGAGGGAATATCTAAGAACTATCACAATCAGCTTTCAAGTGTTCCTTGCGCATTATTCTTAAAATACCTCACTAGCCTTATGGCTGTCTTTGACATAATATAGTATTAAAATTCAACTATGTTGATACAGTGAAAAGCCAGAAAAAGGTTGGATTGAGTACCTCATGCTCAATCCCACCTATGTATTTTATATTGAAATGGTGAAAATTTGACTCTATTTGCAAAATTGACAATCCAAGTCATATTCGTTGCAAGGACTTAGCGTTTTACGCACAATTCCGCCGCTCATGCCTCTCACCTCTGATTTAGCCACACATTCATTTTCGTAAATTAAGCTAAAGTCAGACAGAATATATGCTGTCGTCCGTTTGTCACCAACTAATATTCAATCAAACAACAATACTGACAAATAAATGTATTTATGCTTCTGTAATATTCTTTGCTGCCTCGCCATAAGCCCTTATGAAGTCCTTTATGCCTTCAAGTGCTGCTGCCTTATCTTCGTCATCGCTTCCCTTAAGTGCAGCTCCAAGCTTCCCAACCGCTTTATTTATCTCTGTTTCATCTATATCTGAGTGTTCCTTTACAAGTGTGCGTGTTGCGTTATACATCTCTAATGTGTTGTTGATTGCATCTACTGTCATTCTAAGATACTCATCTGTATCATCCTTCTTAGCACCTTTAAGCTCAGGAATAACAGTATCTATACTGTGAAGCACCTTCATGCAATAATCCTTAGCTTCACCTAACACCTCTAACTGCTTACTTCTTATATCCTCCATGATATACTACCTCTCATCCTAATAATAATATTATTATACCATCATGTTTACTATAGGTTCATAATATACGATAAATATATCGGCACACACCAGTCATTCTTAACCCCGGCATACCAGATATCACCCTTTCACCCTTTATCCATGAACTTTCTATCCAACATCTGTCAGATCAACCATTAAATCATCAACAGCATCCTGATCTATATCTCCATTATCAAGTCTTGGCAACGGCGCCTTTATAAGCTTAACTTTCTGTATCTCCCAGCGGAATCCCTTTCTTTCATTATATCTGTTGATAAGCCTTACAAAACGGTCTATCCTTGCTTCCTTATCTATAGGTACTATCAATGCTGTGAGTTTATCATTATACAAGGTTACATAACTTTCTGAAACACCATCAAGTGCTGTGATTTCCCTTATTGTAACGGTACGGCTTATCTTCTCACCTGTTGGAAGAAGAATAATCTCAGGGTTACGCTTAAGAAGCACAAGACGTCCCTTCTCGTTAATCCTTCCAAGATCGCCTGTATGATACACACCATCCTTTAGTACACGTGCTGTATAAGCTTCATCCTTATCATAACCATTCATGACACAATCTCCGCTGACAAGAATCTCACCATCAGCTGCGATTGTAACCTGCGTTTCGCCAAACAGCTTATAAGTACCGTCCATTGTATCATTTATTCCTATACAGCCAGATGTTTCTGTCATGCCATATACATTATATACCTTTAAGTCCCTGTCACTTAAAGCCTCAAAAAGCCTGAATGGACAGCTGGCACCACCGATAATAACCGTCCTTAAATCGTTGTTAAATGCTTTGATTCTCTTTAAATAATCTATCATAGATGGTGAACCAGGAAGAATTGTAGGATTATAATAATATGTGTCCGCATCTATATGCCTTAAGCCTCTTCCTATGCACACACACGCACCATTATGCAACGGCCATATAAGACTATATATATAACCAAATATATGATGAAGTGCTATCTGTGCCAGAACCTTATCATTCTCTTCGCATAAGCAGAACTCATTAATCTCATTGATAGTATTAAAAATATTAGATACAGTAAGGACTACTGCTTTATCACACTCCTGTGGAACAGCCGTAAGCATAAGTATATTGCCCTCCACAGCCGAATCCTCATCATACACAAAGCCTTCCACATCATCCTTTTCGGCATCCGGTATCATAATCGCGTTACTATCTGCAAGAATATACTGATTCGTAGATGTAAGTACATAATCAACCCCGACCTTTTTAAGTATATCGTTGCGGGTATTCTGTGGCAGAAAGAAATCAACAAGCATAACATCCTTACCAGCAAGTATTATACCAAACATATTAACAATCCACCTGTATGATGAAGGACCATATAGTGCAATACGGTTTCCTGTAAATCTCTTAAGGTGAAGTGCTTTCTTACATACATCCTCAAAAAGCTTGCTATATGAAATAGTCATAGTATCATATATTATAGCTTCCTTATTAGGATATTTCTCTGCATTATTTTTAAGCATTTTATAAAATGAATTAAGCTTTTCCATAATCTGTACAACCTGCCTCTTATAATCTTTCTCAATATGCATTACTAAATTCTCATAATCTGGCTTTATGATATTACTTATATGCCTTTATTGTAAGTTAATCAATGATTTTATACAAGCATAATTATAACATTCCTGACAAAATTTTATTCATTCTTTTTTCAAATGTACATTCACTCTTTACCTTTTCATATCCATTGCACGCTATCCTTAGGCGCTCATCATCATGTGACAGATAATAATCCACCTTTGCAATAAGATCAGGAATATCCTCATATATTACAAGTTCCCTTCCATCCTCAAAGTTCTCTGCTATCTCCTGCTGGTAATTCGTTATAAGAAAGCCTCCACAGCCCAAAACATCAAACACTCTTAACGGAATCCCTGACTGTATAATCTTTAAAGATATATTTAGGTTAATCTTTGCCTGATTAAAAGCAAGCGGCATCTGATTATAATAATCCACCGGACCACACTGGTTAAGTCCTGACAGCCTCTCATCCTTATCAGTTGAATAAAGATTAACCCTGCACCTGTTCTGCAGCAGCGCAAGTGCCTTATAACGCTCTCTCCCCGTAACCTCAGTTGCAAGTGCATAAGTAACCTCCGGCTTAATAACAGAATAAGTTCCACCTGATACTTTCGCAAAGTTATCATTGATACATTTCATAATATTATCATTCACACAATCATCTATAATATATCCCCCATATATCTTCTCCTGTGTAGATACTATACCTTCAAGATAGCCCCTTGTATACTCATCCTGATACTTGCTTATATACTGATAATCCGACCTGTAAAGCTTGCCTACAAATGCAACATCACATGCATAAGCCGGTAAAACGTTGTTATTACATAATATACTTTCCTGCAAAATACCTTTGTCTTTAAACTCAGCCCGTTCATTAACAGCCACATCACTAATACAAGAATTTCCAACATTGTTTGTAACATTGTTCACAACATTACCAAATGCATTATTAATAGCCTCGGCAAAGATATCAGTATCAACAGCAAGTGGCATATGTCCGGCACCTCTTACTCCCTGCTTTGCATAACTTTCAGCCTGGATTCTGTCAAAGAAATATATGATATTGCAGTCCTTCTTTAACGCAGCTGTCCTTCTTATATTGACAGGGCAGTCATATACCCATGATATGTATTTAAGCTTCCTGTATCTATCTGTATTAAGCTCCGACACTAATCTGCTGCATACATCCGATACCATAGGAATAAAATTCACTGAAAACACAGCATCATATGTAACATTACTATTCTTAAGATAGTCAGACAGCTTTCTCTCAAGCTCATCATCATTATCCCAGTCTTTCATGTCATAGTAAAACACATCATAATTTACACTCATCTTCTTTAATGCATTCTCTATGCCCTTCTGCATGAATGCAAACCATTGGAAAAATAATATATTCATGTTCATCTCACCCACTTTGTTTCTATTGTATACCATCATATAGTATTGTACATTTTTCATCTGGCATCTGTCTATGACGCCTGTTACATTCTTATTACATACTTATGATGTTCTCATAATATTATTATGATATTCTCGTAACATTCTTAAGGTATTCTTATAACATTCTTATCATATTCTCATAACATTCTCATGGTAGAACCTTACTGAATTATAATACAATGGAATACCAGTTACGTAAACAATCACTATGAATCCAACGCACAAAATCTTTACTCTATTACTATGAATTAACCCACTCATCTAAACAACCACTATTGCTTTCTTACGAAAATACATTTATATTAAAGATATAAGGCTTGTATGAATATTAAAGAGGAAGCTTATCACTTATAGATGCCAGAATAAAGAGTTACTTTGACAGCACAGCTATATTTAATTTAAGCCTTTAGAAATGAGGTTTTTCATGAAAATATATATATATAGATACGGCAGCATATGCGAGCCTGACATAATAGATTCTTTCAAAAGACTTGGACTTGACGTTCATGAAGAATGTATGGAAATATTTAATAAAAATCTTACTCCATCTGAATGTATAAAGCGGACAGCTTCTGATATAGTTGACGGCGGCTACAGCTTTGTGTTCACCATTAACTTTTTCCCATGGCTTTCCGAGGTATGCAATATAGCAAATATTGTATACATAAGTCTTATCGTTGACAGTCCCGTGCTTGAGCTGTACTCAGAATCTCTATCCAACCCTTGCAACCGTATATTTCTTTTTGACAGCATGCTTTATAAGGAATTCGCACCTTATAATCCAGGTCATGTATTTCATATACCACTTGCGACCAATGTAGCAAGAACTGATAAGGTCATACAAAATGCCAGCATAAGTGAGCGTAAGCACTTTTCAAGTGACATATCCTTTATAGGTTCTACATATCAGGAAAAATGCGACTACAACAAGATAAAACTTAACGAATACGATACCGGATATGTTGATGGGTTAATAGAGGCACAGCTAAAAATATATGGATATAACTTTATTGAAGATGTCATATCTGAGGAATTCGCAGAAAGATTCATAAAAAGCAACTTAGGAACTTATGAATTTCCTGAGAACTCCCGCTGTAACTACAAAGCACTTGTAGCACAGCACTACATAAGTGTCAAGGTTGCAGAGCAGGAAAGACTCCGTGCCCTGCGTATGTTATCAGATTCCTTCAATGTAGACATGTATACAGGCAGTGACACATCATCCATGCCGCATATCAACAACAGAGGCTTCGCCAAGTCACTTGAGGAAATGCCGCTCATATTTAATAACAGTAAAATCAACCTTAACATAACCGCCAAATCCATACGCTCCGGTCTTTCGCTACGTGTATTCGACGTGCTTGGCTGCGGTGGCTTCCTTATAACCAACTACCAGGCTGAATTGCCTGAATTCTTTGAAATTGGCAAAGACCTTGTTGCATACGAAAGCATGGAGGACCTTAAAGCAAAATGTGACTACTACCTTAAACATGAGGATGAACGTATGGAAATCGCCAGTCACGGATATGAAACAGTTAAGAAGCTGCATACATATGATACAAGACTTATACAGATGATAGATATGGCATTCCCAGCAAAATGATGAATATAAAAACTGGCTTTGCAGAATAATTTCTAGAAAATAAAAAGAAAGGAATGTCAGCTTGTATACATAATAGTGAAAACAACTGATATACAACGAATAAAATAATTATGCGTATTCTTGAGTTTGAACATAAACACTTCGGTGTTGAAGATATGAAAGAAATACTTCCTGCCATGGGACATGAACTTACAGTTATATCCACTCCTCTTATACTAGAACGGAGAAGTGAAGAGTTTGATAAGCTGTTTGACAGTCTAATTATAGGAAATAATGATAGCTGTTGTAATACTGTCACACCTGGCAAATATGGCGCATGTGGCAAATATGATGCTGTATTTACATTTAACTACAGCGTTGTCGTATCCAACTGCTGTAACCGCCACAACATCCCTTATATAGCATGGGTATACGACAGCCCTCTGCTTACAATATACTCATACACTATAACCAACCCATGCAACCACATATTCCTTTTCGACAGCGCACAGTATATTGAGCTTAAGAATGGTGGAATCAATACAGTGTACTATATGCCACTTGCTGCCAACACAGACAGACTGGATAAGCTCACATTGAATGAACATATTCATGAGGTGTTTGACAGTGACATATCTTTTGTAGGCTCTATGTACAACGAAAAAGGAAACTTCTACGACAGAATATATGACAAACTGAATCCTTGGGCGAGAGGCTATCTTGATGCTATCATATCCGCCCAGCAGAATGTATATGGAATGAACTTCCTTGAAGATATGCTGTCTGGAACACCAGAAACTAACAAAATACTTGCAGAGCTTATGCGTGTGGAGCCCTATACGCCTAACCACGATGGCATAGAAACTCCTGCATACGCATATGCCAACTACTTTCTTGCAAGAAAAGTCGCACAGAACGAACGTAAAGCCCTCCTTACTGCTGTATCAGAGCATTTTAAAACAAAGCTGTATACACATAACCAGACACCTGATATGCCGCATGTTATCAATCAGGGACCTATAGACTTCTACGACAACATGCCTTATGTGTTCAAATGCAGCAAAATCAACTTAAATATAACACTCCGAAGCATAAAAAACGGAATTCCGCTCAGATGTATGGATATCATGGGTGCCGGTGGCTTTCTTATGACGAACTTCCAGGCCGACCTGCTTAATCACTTCGTGCCTGATGTTGATTTCGTATACTTTGAATCAAAGGATGACCTCATAAACAAATGCGATTACTATCTAAAACACGAAGATGAACGTATAAAAATCGCTGCTAATGGGCATAAAAAAGTCCTGCAGCTGCATAACTACAGGACAAGACTTAATGAGATATTTAGTGTATGCGGGCTTTTGTAATGCCCGCATATACTAAATAAATCCATATTATCTTTACATGTTATCTTTACATGTTATCTTTACCAGTTACCTCTGCCCTTATGACTCTTTAATATATTTCTTTATAAGACAGGTATGCTCTTTGGTATGTGTATCATAATTAATTCCAACTAACAATATGCTGCCTGTATATGATCTTACAGAATCTGGATAACATCTTTCTTCTATCTGCTGCAAAGCCGTATCAGCACTCTTATTCCACTTTAACTCAACCACAAGTGCCGGATAGTAAGCTATATACTCTGGTTTTGGGATAAATACGAAATCCGCAAATCCACGCCCTGCAGGAAACTCCCGTACCGGTTTGAAATAATACTGAATTGCACTAAGATATGCTATAGATAAAACGCTACTAAGTGAATTCTCATTATTATACTGTATAGCAGAAGTATATTCTGAATGTATCTCTTCTATCCCTTTAGCAACCGCTTTCCCATCCATATTCAATGTATCTTCAAGCAGCTGTTCTGACTGTCTCTCAAAGGTAACAAGCTCATTCCACTTTTTCCTTCTAGTCGCCTTAACAAGCTCCTGTCTGATTTCCTCATTAGGAATAACTGCTATTTTAAAGCCTTGATCATAAGCTAAATATCCAAGATGAATAAGATAAGTAATCACATCATCTTTGTTGACAAAGCTGATCGTATCATTTTGAAAAGATGTCACATCAACTTGAATCTGGTTACCCGACAGCATCGTTATTATAGCTTCCTTAAGTCCGTCAAAATCCATATTTATCAAAGGAACTATCGCCTCATACGAAGCTGTAGAAGACCAATAACTTTGATAGCTGCCATCTAACATAAGATTAACAACCGCATTAGGATTATATATGTGATATCTTCCTAACTTATAGCCATCATACCACCGTCTGACTTCTTCATAGTCTTCATTGTAAACATCACACAACTGCTGCACCTCATCTTCCGTAAATCCAATATATGATGCTAACGGACCAGCATATAACATTGAATAATCCTTAAAATTATTAAGAGCTGACTGTGTTTTCTGCTTCTTTATAGGTAAAATACCTGTCATATATGCAAGCTGGATATACTTCGTTGGTTCAGTTCCTTTAAACATAGCTCTAAGAAAACTAATATATTCATTCTGAATACGGCTGTTAGTATTCTCATCACGGATCAATACATCCCATTCATCTACTATAACTATGAACTTACTTCCGGTCATCGTGTTTATCTGCGATAATGTCTCTGGCAAAGATACTGCATCCCTGCTTATTATATCCGGATAATATTCCCTAAGCTCTGCAATAGTGCTTTCGGAAATATATGAAACAACATTCTCAACTCCACCAGCTGGCTCAATACACCACTGGATATCAAGATGAATTACATCATATTTATTCAAATGTTCCTTATAATCAGCATACTTACTAATATCAAGATTATTAAACATATCAGCCGAATCACATCCTCTGCTGTAATACGCTGTAAGCATATTGGCAGTGACAGATTTTCCAAATCTTCTTGGACGGCTGTTGCATATATACCCCTGTAATGTGTTCATGACCTTATTGGTATACTCAATCAAACCGGTTTTATCAACATATATCTCTGAATTCAGTGCAACCTGAAACGCTGAATTATCTGGATTAACAATTGTCCCCATAGTTGCTTTGCCTTTCTTTTAATTAACGATGTCAAAATCTTCTTTTATATAATTCACTACTATAAATTCATTCTATCATTTAATCATCTAAGTCTCAATCACCTGTTATTACGACTTTCACTTTTTCATTTGTTTTTTTTACTTCAAATGTTATAATTTCATTATCAAATAAATTATCTTATAGGTGAATCAATGAACGAATTAGAACAAATAATATCTATAATGGAACAATTCCAAAAAGAACAACAGCAAATGAAAAATGACATAAATAATCTGTATAATACTGTTAAAAATAGTCTTATTATGCAAAAAAACAGTACAACAGATATGAATGAGAGAGTCCTTCCAGCCCTAAAATTTATGATAGATGGATTAGGAAACAATCTTAAATACGAGATTGCAGATTACATAACTCATAATAACCATTTATTTTTTCCAAAAATTGAATCTCATAAAACAACCATTAATAATATTATTAATGAAGGTAAATCACTTGCAAGATTCGGAGATGGCGAATTTAGTATAATATACGGCACAAACAGATGGAGTTTCCAGCAATATGATGAGCAACTATCAGAACGTCTACTACAAGTCTTACAGTCTGATAATGATAAACTAATGATTGCTATAGCTGATAATTATGGTGATCTGAGCAAGTATACATCCGAATCAAAATCCGAAATACGTGCCTATATGACTGATGAAACAAGAAAAAAACATGAAACACTACTAAATAAAAACAAAACATATCACGATGCATATATCACGCGATGGTATATGATGATGAATGATAAAAAAACAGAAGCACCTGCCAATAGATTATCAAATCTTAAAAAAATATGGAATAATAAAAATGTAATCGCAGTGGAAGGTGAATTCACACGTTTAGGAGTTGGCAATAACCTTTTTGATAATGCAGCATCATTCAAACGTATTATAGCCCCAGGAACAAACTCATTTCGTAAATATGATGATATATTAGATACGTGCCTTAAGTATGGTTCAAAAAATGATTTATTTTTATTAGCAATAGGTCCTTCATCTGGCGTGCTAGCTTACGATTTAGTACAAAGTGACTATCAAGCTATTGACGTTGGACATATTGACCTTGAATATATGTGGTATCTTGCTGGTGCCGAAAACAGAACCAGCATACCTAGCCGATACAATAACGAAGTTGACCCTGATGTCATTCCTGAACCAGTTCAGGATAATTCATACTATGAGCAGATTATATGGAAGTATACGGATTAGATTAGATAATCCGTATATTCATTCCACATCAAATATTAATGCATAAAATCATAGATTCATACTAATCCCACACTTCATTATACCCTTCTGACTCTTCCTGCACTATCTCCACCATCTGACGTGCAGTCAGCTTATCCTGATATCTCGGATTATTGAACAGATTCTCATGATCCTCTCTTACTGTGTGCAACTTTTCAAAGGATATAGCATAAAAGTCCCTGCCCATCCATTCATAATCACGCTCAGTCATCTGCTCAGGATGGAAATAATAACCACCATATCTGAAAGAATGCCAGCTACGATAATCATACACTTCTGGATGTTTGAACATCATATAAGAGCCATATGTTTCAAACTCACTGAAACTGTTTTCCTGTATATGTTCAATTCTTATTGCATTAAGAATCTTTTCCCAAAATACTGCTCCTTTAATATTCTTGTTAGATTCTATAGCTGCTATCAGTTCTTTCATATAGCTGCTGTTAAACAGCATATGCTCTGATATGAAAGATTTTTCAGTAACCTTTTTTATTCCTGGCAGGATATTCTCTAATGTAATGAAATATTCCTCATGATATTCATGCTTCATATCAAAATATGGCTTTCCACTCGCATTAAACATTGAAAAACACTTACATGGAACTGTATCCCCATCCCAGGTCATATAATATTCATCCTCACATATAGCTGAATATTTCATCTTGAGGAATTGCTGATAATACCATCCTACAATTCCTCTTGGAAGCTCACGTCCACATAATATATCTGACATAACCTCTTTCATGCAATCATATACATCCTGAAATGGTATAATGTCATTCTCATTAACAAAACCAGCCCTGTCACCTAAATCAGATTCCTTAACCATTTTTTCAAGCTCAGAGCTTCCTACAAATATGACTTTCCTTACAGGTAAATAATCAACTATTCGTTTATTGTTGCATTCAACACGCTTGAAATCAGCTGGTGTTACTATTACTATAGCATCATATACTTTCGTATCTTGTTGTGTATCATAATAACTATCATTTTTCATACTTTCGCCCTACTCTTATGCCTTTTAATATAATTATTTATTATTTTCACCTTTAATCATACGTAAAAACTCCATGGTACGAATCTTCCATGTATGTTTTTCCTTTGCCAGTAAATATGCAGCATCCGCCGTATGCTTCCTAAAACTATCATCTGACAATACATTATTAATAATACCTGGAAGTTCATCAAGTCTGCTTAAATCATACATAATAATATTTTCATTATTATTAAAATTGTTCCTTAAATATTCTGATGCATCCGTAAGACATACAGCACCTGACAAACATATATCAGCTATTCTTTCTGTCATTCCATATTTATGCCACGTCATAATATTAAGACCTATTTTAGAATGTCCCCAAACATCAAGTGCTTCATCAACTGTTACCGCTTTATGTATTATCAGGTTATCCATATACATACCATCATATTGTTTCCACGTATCTCCAAACACATCTATCTTTATACCGGATTTAATAATCTCTTCTATGATCTTAATCCGATAGTCATATACTATCTTCCTGCATACATTCTGAAGCGAACATAATATATCAATGAATTTTTCTTCATCAACAACATATCCCTCACGCTTAAGCAGCTTATCCAGTCCTTGTTCAAATGTGTATGAAGAATTACACATCATATAATCATAATAAACTTTCTGAAACTCATCCTGTATAACCTCTTCGTCCAATACATGATATGAGCCTATGAACACAATATCATATATGCGTTTACTATTACCCGCAAGACCTGCATCTTCACCTGCCGGTGGGAACTGGATAGCATTATGTATATGATAATATTTTCTCATAAATTCTGCATAATATTCATCTTGACACAGCATATAATAACTGTTATCAATTTTCCCCATCATATCCCTGAAATACATAGGATGATCAAACCAGAATACATATTTAGGAGCTTTAATATTCTTAAAATATTCTCTAAATAAAACTGGTGCCTGAAAACCAACGATTCCTTTTAATGTCTGTTTTTCTATACACTCAAGTCCGGTCTTCTTCCCATATGAACAATCTGATGTAATAACAGCCTGACCATTATGAATAAATTCCTTTGTAAGGCATATGGCAAATCTTTTTAACACTCCATAACAGATATCATCACCCATTATTATATAAAACGGAGCTGTATCAGCTTCTATTTTTCTAAATAACGGACTATTATTTAAAAAATCCATCACATATGTATTAAACTGTTCTACATAACCTGTATCTGATGCATATGAGGTCATATTATCCAATACACTTTCTAACCGTCCACTCTTCCTAAGAAGAAACATATACTTAGTTATTACATAAGCATATGTTAATAATATTCCGTTCCTGCTTTCTGTTACAAACAATTTGTCATTACTATTATCTGTTATTACATGCTTTATTCTGCTCAATCCTCTATCTTGAAATTTTCCTGCTGAATCAGAAGCTGCTGCATTAGAAACACTATAACCATATACACTACACACAGTATCATCACAATTCTCATGTGCAACTCTTAACGACAACTCATATATATCACCGCATTCAAGCTGCTCATTAAAAGAACCTGTAACACCAAAAACTGACATTTTAAGTATCACCATATATGGATTCATATCTAGGCAGTTAACCAAATTGTCAAAATGCATATCCCCATGCAATATACCCTCACCCAATATAATCATGTCATAATTCATAAGGAATGAGTCTTCTGAAATAATCCTTCTTATTTCAGTACTACTGGTATAACGTGTATTAATAAATGCTATATAATCTGAATCGCAGGATTTTATGAGGTTATTTTTGTACTTGGGACTATTGAACTGAACATCAGAAATTTCAATATATGTTACTTGAAAACAATTTCTATGTTCATTTAATTCATCAATATTATCGCTTTTCCCACTATTTTTATTACACTTAATACAATCTGTTTTATTAATATATTTTTTTACATTGACATTCTCATTTTTATCATCCCGCATACATTACCTCTGTATTTTTAAAAAATATTTTTATTTTGTTTAAGGAAATAATCTAAGTTTAATTATTACTTACACATATTTATATTAAATCTAGTTATTTAAAATATGTCCATAATAAGTAGACTCACAGAATATATACATTATATTATCATTTTTTATCATATACTCATCCACCTATATTCATCATACATCAGCTATTCTTTCACTATCACAGAACATAAGATTCCCAAGCTCTGCCATATGTATATACAATCTTTCAAATGCCATATTTTTATATTCAACCTCATAATCCGGTATATTTTTTACAATATTACGTCTGAATACAATTCCCTTAAAGCATATACTGTCAGCTGCAAGAATATCATCCAAGGTTATTTTATCTTTATTATATCCTGTTTCTATGATTTTTCCACCTTTAACCATCAATCTCTTTGAACATACTCCAACACAGTTGTTATCCTGAATACAAGCCACAAGTCCATTATAATAATTGGCTTCCATGCATGTTCCTGACGATATATAGCTGCAGAATTCTGATTCTGTACTGTTATAAGCATATATAAATGACTTATATTCACCTATATGCTCATCATTTTGTATATACATAAGATTCTCTTTATCACCATATTCTTTCTCTATGCATTCAAGACAATCCTCTTGTGAAGCATCATCTATAACAACAACCTGCATATTATTATAAAATGTATCATATACACACCTTAATGTTTTCATCAACCCCGCCTTATCATTATAATTATATATAATAATATCAAGCGAAGGCTCTAATGGTTGATTATCCCACTCTTTCATGACATTCTTCCATGAATTTTCAAGACACTCCATGGAATATACACTTTTATACACTTCATATCCAGCATTACACATATACTTTAAATCAGCTACATTATCTATAACATACTTTATCTTTTCAGCCAGTACTTCTGAATTACCTGCTGGTATAATTATTGCATTTTTCCCATTTTCAAGATAATATGACACTCCACATATATCAGTACATATACATACCTTTCTTTTCATAAGTCCTTCAACAGCAACTGCTGATGTTGGCTCAAGTCTTGATGGTACAACTACTACACTTACTTTATCATATAACCTGTATATATCATCATGATTTAATGAATCATATATTTTAACATTATCATATTCATTATCAAGAGTAAGTAAATCCTCTAGTATTCCCTCCTCAGCTGTACTCATATTCCCAACAAATATATACTCTGATCTCTCATGATATACTTCTGGCAATGTTCTTATAGCCTCTGCTAATACATCTATCCCTTTAAGAGATGATAATGTTCCTGCAAGCAGAAATCTGACTATATTATGCTCATTATAATAAGCTTGTATAGCATCTGTTCCTCTTTCTTCCTTTACACCAAAATTCAGTATCTCCGACTCAGTATTCATATATGTACTAATCATTCTCTGTACATATGGTCCTGCTGCAAGAAACCTCATATTCTTCGTCTTTACCAGTTTGCAGTATTCTTTCTGCATTATCTGATAAAACTGCTCATTCTCATGCATCCACCATATAACCTTTATATGCCTGTTTTTCGCATAAGCAACAAATGTCCATAAAACGAGAGTATTAATAAACCATGTGCCAAAATACCTTGAAAGAACATCTATTAATTCTTCATTTATATACTTGCTATTGTATACCAAAACCGGTATTCCTTCTTTTTTATATTCTTCCTTAAGGCTGCCATCCATAAAAGAAATCACTGCAACCTTATACCCCTCTTTTTTCATTATCCTTACCAAATCGAGTAATACAATCGGAGCCCCTGTCCTTGATAACTGATGGCTAAAAACAAGTATTGATTTTTCATCTATATAATTATCATTTATTAAATTTCTTGATTTACACTCCTTAAGCCATTCATCAAGCCTCTTTACTGGCTTGATACTATTATTGCTCTCATAAGCAGCCTCCAGTTTTACTTTCACATTATCATCCATGATTATCTTCTCCAATTTTCACCTATTACTCATATCAATATGTTCATTCTTTAGATTACATACACTAAAAATATATCTCCATGCATTAGCATAACTATATTTGTCAGCTACCTTTCTACATCCATTTTCTGCAATTCTTTTTCTTTCCTCATCATGAGCAAGGTAATATTCTATTTTATTCATCATATCCTCATCGTCATAATAAAGAACCATATCTTCCCCATCTATAAAATATTCAGCCAGCTCCTCCTGGTAATTTGATAACAAAAAGCCACCTGATGCCATAATATCCATGGCTCTTAACGGAATCCCTGTCCGTATACTTCGTATGGTTATATTTAGATTAATCTTGGAATTTCTGAACACGACAGACATATTATTGTAATAATCAAGAGTTCCTCTATAATCAATATTACTATTATTAACAACAGCTGACTTTTCAGTATTCGTGTACAATGTAATCTTATATTTATCAGCTATTCTTTTAATAATACGTTTTCTGTCATCACCCGATATTTTTCTGTATAATATATTTTCGATAATATCCTTATTACTTATCTTGAATTCATCTGTATACTGGAATGCTACACTTGCATTTATACGATTTACAACTACATCATCCAAAAGTTCGTCCAGCATACCACCCCCCTGAAACACTTTCTGAACATCGACAATAGCATCCATGCATCCCTTAAGATAATCATCCAGATGACTATACAGATATTCGTAATCAGGAGCAGATGCATACATATTTCCCATGAATGTAACATTTTTAATATCGTTATCTGATATAGGATTATTATCTAACAATGTATTAATCCGCTTCATATTAACAGCAAGCGGCAGATGAAATACATTACTAACTCCATTTTTCTTTAACCTTGCAACTTCGTATTTATCAAAATGAAATATATAATTATACGGATTATATATCATCTCTGAGTAAAGAGTTGTACATGGACTATCAAAACACCATGATATATACTTTATCTTTTTTCTAAGAGCTATCTTGGATATAACCGGAAGAAAATTGCAGCTGAATATATAATCATAAGCTTCTCCATCTATGCCTTCATCCAGCATACTCTCAACATAAGATATAAATCCTGCATCTGAAATATTGTTGCTAAGATTATATCTAAGTCTGGTAACTGTGCAGCCATAATTGTGCATTGTTTCATATATATCATTGCTTATTATCTCTTCCCACGAATAATACAATATTTTCATATTATTAACCTTTTCTTTATCAGTATCTTTTGACTTTTAACCACCAAACATCATATAATTGATTATAAACTATTATAATGTTATGGGCAAAAGATATTTTATTAAAAACGTGAGGAAAACATATGAAAAAAGTTTCAGTTATAACTCCATGCTATAATGTTGAAGAATATATAAAAACATTTCTTGACAGCATCGTTAACCAGACAATAGGAACTGATAATATTGAACTTATACTGATAGATGATTCATCTACGGACAATACACCAGAAATAATACGTGAATATGAGAAGAATTATCCTGATATGATTCTGGCAATATTCAACGAAGTCAATATCAAGCAGGGAACATGCCGCAATATTGCCCTTGATAACTACGTTTCCGGTGAATACTTCTGTTTCATAGACAGTGACGACGCTGTTCCACCATATTACCTTGAATATCTATATAATACTGCAAGACTTAACAACGCCGATGTTATACAACTTAAATCATCAAGTGATACTAACGATATAGCAGCCAGTCCATCTATGCTTACATATGATACTTTCATATGTGATACGACAGATAAAAGAAAGGATTTCCTTCTAAATCCTGCTATTATGACAGAAAGCTGTCTATGTAAGTTTATCAATAAGAACTATTATGACCATTATCACTTTCATTTCGCTGAGGGTGTCGCTTATGAAGAGCCTTTATTCACACATCCTATAAAGCATACAGCAAAAATAATATGCAGAATTAACGAACCTATATACTACTATCGTATCAACCCTAATGGAACCATGCAGCAATATATGCAAAGATATGATACTATCTGCCAGCATATGCTGGTACAGCTTGAAACATACAATTATGTCAAAGAGCATCTTGATATTGATACTTTTCTTTATGAAATGCAATTATACTTTGTACACACCTTTTTCTATGAAACAATTATTTTTCTTAATGCCCGTCAAATGCCACTTACTGCCGAACTTGTCAGATATATGTGTTCAATAACAAAACAGATTATACCAGATATAATGTCTAATCCTTACCTTGGAAAAAAAGGAACCTATGAACACAGAGAAGTTGCTGATTATATTGATTCATACAACCACAATGGAAATATCAGCGTACTGATAAACAAACTCAAAGAATTAAAATAATATACAGTATTTATACCTCAACAACTATTTTGTAAAACTATGACACTAATATTATAAAAAGCTACAACACACTGACTAATAACAGGAGATTATACATAACATGATACCTATATCCGATACAGAAGAATGCGTACAGGCATCTATAGATAATGATGCAGCATGGCATTCAAGCTATGATTCTGAACTTAACATACTCATCAGTTCCATCAACCAGTTACTAAACAATAATTCTGATGACAGTTTATATACACTATGCACATTTTTAACAGAACCAGATATCATCAAAACATTTAACGGAATACCTGAGATTGCTCACTGCCTGGTTGCTGTTAATATCACCGCCGAAGAATTCAATAATAACCTTAAAACACCTTTGTATCTAAAAAATATACACAATATAGAACAAGTTATTAAAAAAAACAACTACTATAAGTTTCTTATACTAAACATAGAATATGATGTTGATGCTGAGATAGCTTTAAAATGCATAGCTAAAGATATTAATGATGGAACACTGTCTTCTCTGGCACTAGAGCAATTTATCAAAACAACATGCGTAGATGGCTGTGATAACGTCAGAAAAATTATATCCAACTATATAAGTTCAATGAATGTTAACTCTGATACTATCAGCAAAACTAATACTGCCATCATTAATAATAATGCCTCTAACCCTTATATCACCAAAAAGTGTCTTAATATGTCCAGCTATAATAAGAACAAAACACAACAGTCCCTTAAAAACGATAAAAAATTCTGTTTCATAATATGCTCTAATAACAAGCAATACGAAACTGAATGTATCAGATACATAAATACACTTAATATTCCTGCTGGTTATAGCATTGAAATAATTGTTGTACATAACGCCAGAAGCATGACATCAGGATATAATGCTGCCATGTTATCATCTGATGCAAAATATAAAATATATCTTCATCATGATACGTTCATTATCAATAAAAATATATTATTTGACATACTGGAACAGTTTAAAGATTCCAGCGTAGGTATGATAGGAGTTGTAGGATCAACCAAACTTCCTAAAACATGCATCATGTGGTTTGGATGGCGTATAGGGCATCTTATATCTAACAGCATATACCGCACCACCGATTCTGTACTTGATGATATATCTGAACCTACCCATGTTGAAGCCGTTGATGGATTCATAATAATAACACAATACGACATAACATGGCGTGAAGACGTATTTACAGGATGGGATTTCTATGACATCTCTCAAAGCTTTGAATTCAGAAAAGCCGGATTTAATGTCATAGTTCCTCCTGTAAAATCTGCATGGTGTTTTCATGATGACGGAATTATGAACCTTGATACATATTATCAAACAAGATTAATCTTTATGAAAGAATATGCTGATATGTTACATTAACTATTTCCCTCTCTGACATCATTAAGAAAATCACCTGCTGGTATTAAATTTATAAATACATTCTCATACAGTATAAGGATATCAGAATACCTGTACTGTATGAGGACAATCATACATAATATACACAATAACAAACGTAGCTTATATTATTTTTCTAATATAGCTTTCCATGTTGTAACAAAACATTCCATTGAATAATTCTGTTCATAGACCTTGTGTCCACTTTCATATATATCAGCAAGTAACTCTATATTATCTATGACATACTTTATTTTCTCTGCCAATGCCTGTGAATCTCCCGATGGAAATATATAAGCACTTTCATTATCCTTAAGATAATAAGACACTCCACATATATCAGAGCATATGCATATCTTTTTTTTCATAAGTCCCTCAACAGCTACCGCTGATGTTGGCTCATATATAGATGGCACAACGACTACACTTGAGTTATCATAGATTCTATATATATCATCCTGTGGCATACTGTCTAACAACTTAACATTATCGTATCTCACAGTAAGCCTTACTATCGAGTCCAGTATATTGGTATCCGCTCCTTTCATATCCCCTATAAATATGAACTCAGATTGTTTAATATATTCATCCGGTAGTTTTTTTATAGCATCAACCAGAACATTCTGTGCCTTAGTATATGATATTGACCCAATATCAACAAAACGTACTCTTCCACCATTATCTTTGGCATATGTATGATAAGCTTCAATAGCATCAACATATTTACTCTGCCTTACACCAAAATTAACAATCTCTGATTCAACATGAAGATACTTATCAATCATATCCTTAACATATGGTCCTGCTGCATAATACTTTATATTATCACTATCAATAGCTGAACCGTAAGCATCACAACATTTTTGAAAAAATATTTCATCCTCATGCAGCCACCACTTTATCTTTACAGCTGTGTTCTGTACATAACTTACTACCGGCCATAACAAAAGCGTATTAACTATCCATATATTATAATCTGCTACAAGCCTGTCTATGAAGTCCAGTTCTATATCCTGATTATCATAAACCATTATTGGAATATCATTCTTTTCATAATCTTCTTTAAGTTCTCCATCCCTAAATGATACTACAAGCACCGAATATCCCATCTCTTTTAACACAACAGCCAGATCCCTTAAGACTATTGGTGCTCCAGTTCTGGATAATTCATGTGACAATAACAATATTTCATTATTATTTTTTTCTTTCACATTCATCATACTTCCTCTACTTTCCTAAACAGCATATACATTAATGAACTATATAGCTGAAGTATAACATATTTCATATCTTTATTTTAGTTATTTGTTCGTTTTACTCTTTATTCTTGAATAAAATCTGCAAATGAATTATCATTTAACTATACATAATATAAACAGCTGCTTTACATAACACTCACATTGAAACATTATTATATGGAGATTAGTATGAACACAAAGGAAATACTCATAAAACTTAAAGACGCCCTCATTAATAACGCCCTGGATGCAGGTGATGTTCCAGTCAACGATATAAAAGAAGCTCTTATTGCAGAATATACAGTTGCCTTAGGAAAAGATACTATTGAATATAACCGTCTTTTCAATTATTGTTCTCTTATTCCTGATACTGGACTTAATAAGAATGAAACTATAAGCTTTATAGACAGAATGATTAATTATTCTATAGAAATATCTAACCATACATCTGTAAATACCACCGAGCTTCCTGATAACATTGACCCTTATGAACAATATCAGACATATCTTAAACTATCGGCGCATTATAAGACAGCCAACATTAACCAGTATTATCTATGTCTGGAAAATGCTTACTTTCATTGCAAAGATGCTAAAACAAAACAGGAAATACATGATAAGATGACAGCTGTCAAAAACTCTGGCCATGTTACTGTTAAACCGGTCAGCATAGTAATCGTATCATATAATTGTGTGTATCTTATGCAGAAATGTATAGAAAGTATACGCAATTACTGTTATAAGCCTTCTTATGAAATCATTGTTGTTGATAACGCTTCAACTGATGGTGTTACTGACTGGCTTGAACAACAGCCTGATATCATACTTATAAAAAGCAATACAAACCTTGGATTCCCTAAGGGATGTAATATCGGTATACTTAATTCAAAAAAGGAAAATGATATATTCCTGCTTAATAATGATACAAGACTTACACCTAACTCATTGTTCTGGTTAAGAATGGGATTATATAAAGATGAGGAAACGGGTGCAACTGGTGCTATATGCAACTATAATGGCACGCTTCAATACCGCGAATTATTCTTTACAGCTCTTGATGATTACATCAGATATGGTTATATGAATAATGTTCCTATGAAAAATGCCTACGAAGAATGTACTATTTTATGTGGATTTGCCATGATGTTAAAACGCCAGGCACTGGATAAAACTAATCTCTTAGATGAAAACCTCTCTCCTGGTTACTATGATGATGATGATATATCAATGCAGCTGCGAAAACTGGGATACAGATTATATGTATGCCACAACAGCTTTATATATCACGCAGGAAGCCAGAGCTTTGGTGTTCTTCCATCTGACAGCATATTAAACATATGCAGCCGTAACAGAGATTATATATGGAAAAAATGGGGATTTGACCCACTTAATAACAGTATTGGTAACATATTTAAGATGATATATGCAACAGAAGAGCCACTTGCACTGCTTGAAATCAACGCACATAATGGTGCAAGCTATGCACATCTTAGCTATATATGTCCTAAACTTAAATATGTAGGCTACGAAAGCAATCTGTCTTATATCCCGCTTACTATCAAAGAGGCTCATATTACCTACACTGATTATGATAACATAGACTTTTGCCAATATAACAAAGAATTCAACTATATTATAATTAACAATGCAACTGAATATAGCGAAGCTGAACGTAACAGCTTATATGCAAGATTATATGGCTGTTTAAAAGCTGACGGGCAGCTTATATGGAACGACAATACACCTCATAATGACTAAGCACATATTGATAAGTGGTAAAACATCAAGAGATGTTTTACCACCAACTAACTCAACACTTTATTATTCCTGCGATATTCTTGCATCAATAGCTTTCTTAAGCTTAGTCGAGCTTGTACTCTGTGTATAAGGGAAGAACACTAGTGTTGAACCATGCTTCTCAAGGAAATCCTTTCTTGCAAGCCAATATGGATCATGTTCATAATCACTTCCTGAGAACTGTACATCAAAATGATATACCTTATACATGTCTTCAGTATCTGCGAAGTTCGGCGGCAGCTTGACTGCTTCATCTACGTAACGGCATGACCTTACCATCTCTATACGCTCATCAAAAGGTACGAAAGGCTCTGCCTGTTTACCTATACGTACTCCCTCATCCGACACAACACCAACTATAAGATAATTGCACAATTCCTTAGCACGTCTGAACATATTCAGATGTCCTATATGGAATAAATCAAACACTCCCGCAATATAACCTATATTATATGGCTTATCGTTATGAGCTGTTTCTTTCTGTACATTCTCGCTGCCGTTATCATCAGCATTGCCATCATTGACTGGTAACTGTGATAACCTTTTCCTTACATTCTCTCTTCTCTTGTTAGGATAATCATTACCCGGGTCATATATATGATAATCCTCTATGCCCCAATCTGCTAACTGTCTTACTACACCATAATACTTCTTGATACATATGATAATATGTAATTCATCAGCAGGTATAGACTTTAATATATCTGGTGAGTTAATAGGCACTCCCTTTATCGTAGTTCCCCATCTGGCACTGTTATTATCTATAACAGAATATACCTCATAGCACCCATCAAATTCATCAAGAAAACGATTCGTGAATATACCTGAACCGAACAGAACAAGTTTCTTTACCTGATTGCCATTCTCATCATCAAGTCCCCTGAATATATCAATGAACATATTCTGATAAGTTCTGGCATCATAATTCAGTTTCTCTCTGTTAGTATATAATGTCCTTGCATTCACTCTTCTGTTACGATAATACGTCTCAAGCTCTGCCTGATTACGCAGTTTCTGAGTGAACTTAGAAGACATATGCGACCATATATCTTCACACTCAGTAAGTCCGAATCTATCCATAATCTCACTACGTGGTATAAGCTGTTCGAACTCTTTATCTGTTCCATCATATATTATAGACAACGAACGATGCAGAATCGACTTAGCAGGACAGTTTTCTATGTAGAATTCCTGATCATAATATATAAATCTGTCCCTTGGATTCTTCCTGCTTCCATCATAAAAACAATTCAGGGGAACCATATCTATATATCCTTTTTCAAGAATGATACCTAAATCCCTGCCATTAGCACTGTTCTTATCTTTCTCTGATATGATGTCTGTATGCTTAGAGGAAGATAATATAACCTCATACATTTCCTCTATAGCCTTATAGAATTCTTCCTTATCCTTTTTAGCCAGTTCCTTAAGAGCTATCATAGCAACCGGTGCATCAACATATGGCATAATAAACTTATCATCTTCTATATAAGAATCAACAACCTGTATTCCCCTGCTTCTTAGTTCTTCATGGTTATGCTGCATCTGCTTAAGCTTAACTATCCCCTCTTCATATATAGCCTTTTTATACACAGTACTCAACTTTTTTTTGTTATCGGACGATATTTTCTCATCATCATAAATATTATCTGTCAGCTTTCCACTACCACCACCACAACATATACCAGTAACCAGTGCATTTTCTCTTCCTCTGTCCATAGACAATGTAACGTGCTGAGTATCATCATAAGTACCATCCATACTGCACTCTATAATATATGCATCAGCCATGGCATGAAACATCCCATTCTTAACAAGGTCTGTATACAGATATTCCTCATTAATAAATACACACTCCGGGTGCTCATATACTGGAAAATATCTTATAGCCAGCTCCTCCTGTGGATTATACCCCTCTGCATAAACAAGCTGTACTTCCCTGAGATTCGGCATCACTGCATAAAACTTATGATTCACAAGTCCACTTTCATCCAACATGCTTCTTAGCTCTGCACCAGAATAACACTGTCCTGCTATTTCCTTTTTATCAGCCTGTTTCATACCTCTATAATTCTCTATTCCATCAAAGCTATGATTGGTATACGGATCTCTCTCTCCACAAAAATATTTAATAGCCAGACGGTTCTCGCAGCCAAGCAGCAACCTTCCTGATGACTTAAGCAATGCCTTTAATGTACTTAATAGTTCGTGTGGATTATCACATTTCTCCAGCACATCCATACCAACTATATAGTCATATCTTGTTCCACTCCAATTATTACATGACATATCAGCACAATTCTGTATATCAGAGGCTGCTACCACATCCACACACCTTCCAAAAGTCATCAGTAGTTCCTGTATAGCACTGTTCTTTTCGCCATCATATATATATAATATATCTGTGTCTTTCTTAAAGCCGTACCATAACAACGCTGCCTTTGGAAACTCAGATATGATTGCTTTTACTGATATGTCTTTTGATGTATTATTCTTAGACAATGTACTATTAGATATATTATTCATTATATTTTCTCCAATCTATTCCACTGTTATATATGGCAGTTCTTTTACCTTTAATTTCTTCTTAATAACCCATACCGTCATCATTCTCTCTGCAAAAAAGCCAATAACCCTCTTACTATAAGCATTATACCCAGACACATCTATATTGCACGCTGCAGGTATGATAAAAGAAAACAACCATTGACAATACTCATCAAACACACTCCATGTAGTGGCAAACATATTGCATGGATAAAAATAATGTAATCCCATAACATAATCAAACACATTCACATCCTCCGGATGTGCCTTTATAAGAGCCTCCCTGACCTTATTATATCCACAATCATAAGCCTCTGGCTGTATAGAGTTCTTTATCTGTTCCTCCAATGTACTATTGAAAGTAATATGCTCGCATAATAATATATCAACATTTTTAAGTTTCTCTACCACGTTTTCATTGTCCAGTATATTCTCAACATATTTCTGATTATTGTTAAGCATATATCTTCTATAGTGGCTTATCCCTACATACTCCGTCCTTGTATTCTTCCATATCCAGTATATGGCTGTACACTCATTAATCTTGTTATTAAGATACGCTATATTATCGCCTGTACTATCGTTGATATACTCTGGATTATTATAATTATCACCTACGCATATAGGTATATATATATCATCCTTTTTAACATTATAAGGTTTATGCATAACAACATACATATAAGAACTGCTGCACACCTTTAATTCTCCTGGCTCAAGAACCCACATAATAACAGAAAGCCTCTTATAATATGTACACTTCATGCCTAGCGACTCAAACAAATTCTTAAAGCCAAGACAGCTATCACCCTTATAGTTAAAATATGGAGTTAAAACTATAATATAACGTGCTTTATTGATAAGCTCCATATGTGAAAATACACTCATCATACTATCACTATCGAGTAATATAATGTCATATTTCTTCGTACAGCCAACTATGTCTGTATACACGTTATCATATCCATATACATCTGATTCTACATACCAGGACTTATCCTGACAAACTGCCAGCTTATCTTTACTAACAAGCCTGTCAAGATATGATATCTTATTCTTCCAATAGTTTGCAGGATGATAGTTAACAATCCCCTGACTGGTACAATCCAAAACTTCTTTAGCCGCATGCATCTGAATAAATTCATCATAAAAATACATAGCAGTCGCATTATACGTATATGGTGAATCCAACAGTTCTGCCCAAGATATAATTCTTTCTTCACTTATGCCGTACTTAAATATAAGTAATGTCTTTATATCTTCAAATGCACCATCTCTCATAACAGCCACATAATCATAATCTATAAGATTACTAAGACTGCATGTATCTGTACAAGATAAATCTGTCTCATATATAACCGGTATATTTCTCTCCCTGAATCCAATTATATCCTCACAGTCATCAGCCATATCTTTACAGACTATAACTGCTGCTATGTTACTCCATACTATATTAGACTTTATCTTGCTTAATACACTTCCTATACCATATATGACGATTCTGCTCATCGTGTCTTATCCTCCATGATGCTGATTACTTTCCTACTATTAATTCAAAATATCACATAACAATATGATATCAATCCATCCGGCTACCGCTCTATTTCCATTACATACAGCTAACAAATATATTTATATTCCATCTAACTAACAATAAAGCCTTTAGAGCTATTATACTCTAAAGGCTTTAATGTTAGCAAATGCATTTTGTTTATATGTGTTATTATGTAAACTATTGCAAGCATATTATTAAATCATTTTTAACCGAAACAATAATAATGCTACAATATCTTTTAAAACACCTAGATTAAAGCGTTTACCTGTGATCTATATCCTCTGTTACTATGTTCTTTATATATTTTATCTTTATATATATCACGGTCACCATATCGTGTATATGCTATTGGTCTTTCAGCCATATATATGTCATTGGTCTTACCAGATTGAAACATCTTGCTAAGGAAGTCATAAATCCGTTCCCACTCTTCTTTTTTTTAAATTAGTAACCTGATTCCTATCGCATCTCTTATAATCTGCATATAATTATCTTTTGAGATATCTATATATTTATGGCTATGCTCTTTTCCTCTTTTACGAATTATCTTTTCTATAAGATGCTCTGAATCCTTAACTCTACCTCGTATGGAATGATATGGCAATGAGGCTTCCGAACCAAATTCTTTTTTAATATTATCAATAAGATTAGCTTCTAACTTCTCACACACTTCATTTAATTCCTGATTGTGGGCTGTATAATCTTCATGTATTTCCACTAACACATTCCAGTCTAATCCAGATTTTTCAAAAGTTTCATTTAAATTATACTTTTCTAAATAATCATCTTTATCTAACATACACGCCTTCCATTTATGTATCTTTGGCAAACCACCTCTTTTCTCCAACTGAACTATATGATTTGCTTTCAATTAATGTTCAATGAGTATATTTTATACTCTATAACTAGATATTTCAAGTGTATTATAATTTTTATATAATATTTATTTTATTCTCAAACTTTCTCTATTCTTTTACTGAATACTTTAGCATTCAATAATTATAATCACCCTTATCTACAATATCTTAAATCACAACCACTATGATGTTATCAATATTTTTAAATTCTTCATCTATATCATCAAGAATATTTTAAACATTACTAATAATTAACCAATTTACCTATTCACATGCCAATATGATAAATGCAAAATAGTAAAATTATTCATTTTCTCTCATCTTCTTTATCTTAGCTTCTGCAGCCTTCAATGCTCTTGTCATATATTCTCCATTGCGAAGTCTTTTACCAATCTTAGCTGCATTAGCCTTCATAATTGCATAATCTCTATCACTAATACCAGTCAACTTATCTGGTAATTCGTATAAGGAACTGATAGTCAAACCTACATTCTCACGTTTGACAAATTCGGATTCTGCTGCCTCATCCCATATAATAACAGGCAAACCAACAGCAAGATATAATGATAATTTATGTGGATTGTTGATTCTCAAGTATTCACCTTTACCACTTCCACATGTATCTATTGAATCTCCGTCCCATACAAGACCATATTTTCCAGCCAAATTCTTTGTCAGTTCATCAGGAAGAAACGCTCCAAAATAATTAATATTACTATATTTTTGTTTTTCATTATAATTCGCTCCAAATAAATTAAATGTAATATCTTTTATCTTATTAATCTGATATACATATGCTGCTTTGGTTTTTATAAGATTTCCGGCTATTATAACGCCATCTGATTCTTGCATTTTTTCATAATCCGAAATTAAATAGTCAAAAATCTCAAGGTTTACCATCTTATAAAAGTCAAATCCTTTTTGGGATAACGCAGCCATCATATATTTATTATGCACTATTAATATGTCTGGTAGTTCCTTTAAAACCTCGTACTGTTTGTAATCATTGACTGTGGGATTTCCTCTTAGCACATCAACATCATGTATAACCGCAATAATTTTAACGTTTTTTTCTTTTTTAACTTTTAGGAGCTTATATATTCCTTCTGTTACATCAATAAGCGGTAATTGAATTAATAATATTGAATCATCTTTTAAATCTTTAACTATATCCGACCAAGATTGTTCTGTCTGTTTCAATCCTCCTTTAATTGTACCCCTATTTAATGTTACAGCCCTATATCCAAATTTTGATGCAATAGCTGTAACATCCGCCGGAGCTTTCTGCCCCGCCATATAATCCTGAAATCTGAATTCTGTCAACTGATATCTGTATGTTTCACTTTTATGTTCTTCTACGCCATTCCACTCTTGCATAATATAATATACATAACATGACAAATTTCTAATTATATCTTCTTTTTGTAATTCATTTTGAATTTCACTATAATCAAGGCACGTTATTAACAATACTGAATTTTGTGCATCACACTCATGCAAAAATTTCTCAGGTTTAATAAAATCAATATCAGGAATTTCATTTTTCAAGGTTTCAGCTCGATTGTCTATAACAGAATATATATTAATATCTGGGTATAGCAATAAAAAATCCCTAAAAACATCTCCTGCCCCATAACAATATAATTTTTTTGTTTTTATCTCTAAAAGAAAACTATTTATATTTGCATCATTTTTTATTACCATATCTATAAACCTCTAAAAACAATCATTATAAAATATTTGCAATGCATAATCATTTACCAAACCATATAATAGTTTTAGCTTTTGCCTTAAGTATTTTTTCGTTTATTGTACTTCTATTCTTTTGAGACATTGCAACAACTACTATTGCATCCGCAAACTGATATTCAAACTGCTCTAAGTCATATACTTTTTGTTCCTTTAGCATCAAATTTTCTCCGCCTTTAGAAACAGTAACAAAGTAATCTTTCTTTCCATAATACTCTAAAATATCTGTTATTTTTTCAGCATAATATCCAGCTCCATATATAATTAATTTTTCTGCTGACAAAATTTCATTTTTCTGCTTTTCACTTAACAAATTTTCATATAACAATTTATTTTCAAACATGCTTTTATATATAAAATATGCTGGATAGTGTCCTTTTAAAAAAGTCATTTCCGTTTTATCATTTTTAAATTTGTATAAAAGACAATCCATTTCCTGCATTCTCTCCATAAAGTAATTGAAAACTGATTTATTCTGTTGTTGTGTCAATCTTTGTTTTTGCCAACATGCAATTTCCTCTGCAACTAAAACAATTTCACTTTCAAAGTAAATTTTTTTTGCTGGTGACATTACTGTTGATGAGCGCCTATATCTTCTTCTGTGTAAAATTTTTGCAATACACATCACTCTGCTAGCATGCATATATTTAATAAACAAATTATCATCAGCATATCTTAATCCATCAATATCATACAATTTATTTTTTTTTATAAATTCATGATTAAAACAATATAAACAAAGATTTGCACATGCTTTTTCATGATTATCATATAAAGAGGAAAACATTTGTGGACCATCTAAAACCACTTCACAAAATTTATGTCTAATATATTCATCTTCATCAAATTTACATTCATTTTCCAATTGTTCATCATCATAAAAAATTTCTGAAGAAAATCCCAAAATATCTAAATTTTTATCGTTCATTATATTATACATCGTTAATAGTGCATTTTGCTTCAAACAATCATCGCCATCAAGATAATAAATAAACTTTCCCACTGCATGCTTTAAACCAATATTTCTTGAAGTTGCAGGTCCTTGATTATTTTCATTAAAAAATACTTTTACCCTTGAATCTTTTTTCTGATATTCAAGAAGCATTCTTAATGAATTGTCTGTTGATGCATCATCAATACATATAACTTCAAATGATACACCTTTCTGAACAAGTACACTTTCTAAGCAATCAAAAATATAATTTTGTAAATTATAAATAGGTATAATAACAGAAAAATCAATCATATTTTTTATTTAACCTTTCATCTATAAATGTATTAACCAGAGTTATGTCCTCTTTATTAATACGTTCAATAATTTCTTTTATTAATTTATTGTCATTAATTTCTAAATCGTTTTTATATAATTTTATTTTACCATCTTCAAATATACACAATTTGTACCCATCCTTAAAAACAAATGTTTCAAACGCTAAAAGTTCTTGTTCTTTTTTGTATTTTTTGTATAAGTATCTAAAATCAACATTATATATTGCAGAACGTTGAACTTTTACATATTCTCTATCATATATATCTACACGTTTTTTCCTTAACAAACCCAAAATAATATCATTCAAACAAATCAATGACATTAATTTGCTGCATTCGCCCTTACTTCCATATAAATCCCTTATAGCAATAGGAATTTGAATTAAGTCTTCATGACAAGAAAAATATAATTCACTTATATCTTGTAGATTTTCATTGTTTTTTAGCAAAACATTTCCATGATCTGCATATATTACCATTCCACATTTTATTTGCTGAATTAATGGACTTATTAAATCATCCAAATAGTTCATAGCCTTTTTTTGCTGTTCGAAATAGTTTGTTCTTAACTTTCCACCTTTACTTTCAAGAAAATCGAATAATATATTACTACCATCTGCAACAATATCATTTTCAGCATATGGACTTGGATATGAAAAATGGCTTTCATATAATATATGAACATAAAAAAGCGCATTTTTTTCATCTATAGAATCAACTGCCAAACTCCATAGCTTTTCTGAAGCTGTCTGGAAAGTATTACTTCTAATTATGCTATCACATTTAATATACTGATCTGAATCAGTATAGAAATATATTTTTCTTTTCTGATTAAGTGCTTCTTTAATGAATGAACACTCATTATCATTTATAATATTTTTTTTATAGTATTCCGTTTTCATGTTTGTATTTTTACTATATGTAGGAATAAGACTTTCATATGTAGACGTTGATACTGAATAAGCATTAGTATAATACACCATATTATCTTTAACATAACTAAACATTTTTTCTAGTTTCTTACTAAAAAAGTCCTTACGTCTCAAGCCATCTATACATAACATAATCACATTATTTTCATTAATTTCACTCAAAACTTGCTTTTCCTGATTATATACCTCTCTAATTTTAAGCAATAACTTTTCTACTTGAGACGAGCTATGAAATATATTTATATATTTTAATAAAAATTCCTCTGCCAGCTTAAAATCTTTTATTTTTATATATAATTTCACCAAATTAATATAAGCATTTGCTTTATTTTGTTCATTTTTTTCATTTAATATTACCTTTTTATAATCATTAATCGTTATATATATATTGTATGGATGATTCATCATATAATAAGCCGATTTTAAATTTATATTATGTAATTTCAATTCATCATATATATCCAAATAATCTATCTCTGCAAAATTATCAGTTATTATTTTTTTTATTTCGTCAGCATATGTATATGATGAAATAATTATTCCATCTATCTTATTATCTCTTATTTTTTCCTGAGATATAATTAAATAACCACTCTGATTACTTCCGTACATTTTATTATCAATAATAATATTAACTTGTTTTAACTCATTAATATAATCTGCAACAAGCATCCTTGTATGAACTCCATTACACCATATCGCTATATTTTTATGGTTAACACAAAAATTCTTTAAAGCTTCCCTTATAATTAAACTAATTCCATTATTTATATTGTTTTGTTTCATATTACATATTGATAATAACTCATCATATAAATTCTCAAGTTTTGAATTCATTTAAAATTCTCCTATCTACTTTCACTTAATTATGTCAATAAATTTAAAATTGTAAATACTCTAAATTTTATAAAATGAACATTGGTTTTTCCCAAAATACTTTTTCTTTTTTTACTCCATAACTATAGATTTCTTCATATATTTTTTTTGCATCATTACAATCTTGCATTGCAATAATTATATAGTCGTAATCAATTTGTTTTATTATATTGGGTCTATCAATTTTCACACAATCATATGCTTTCTTATCTAAATATTTATCAATCCATGCAACTATATTAATTTCAGGATATTTACTCAATTGTGAATAATAATTTTTTCCTACGTTCCCAGCACCCCAAATTATTACCTTTTTGTCAATAAACTTCTCAACGCCAGACAATAAATATTTTTGTATTACAAACCTATATGATGACATTCTCTCTATTCCTAAAACTACATGTTTATTTAAAAAATTCACAGTATTATTATAAAATTCATCATATAGGCAATATTTTTTTAACATATCAACTATATTGTTGTAAAGTATAACCTCTTTTAAAACATTTCTTTTATCTATCTTATGTGAAAATGATGAACTCCTGATACAATAATAATAATATGCCCTATCATAAATAATTATTTTTTTTGAATTAACTATCGTAGATAATAAACAAACCATATCCTCCCCATATGAACACTCATCATTTATATCTTCAATACTTTTTTTAATTATTTCCTTTTTAAAAAGTTTAGACCATATACTAGGTTCCATCCTAATTTCAAGATTTAATATTTTTCTTATAATTTCATATCTTCCATTTTCTGAATTAATCAATGCATTAAATCCGTTTACCTTATATATATTTCCTTCCACATCATTATAATGCGATGTATGTACTACATCTGCTCCTGTTTTTAGAATATAATCCATCAAATTCATATACATGTTCTTATCAATATAATCATCACCATCAACAAATCCAATATACTGTCCTGATGCATTTCTAACACCCACTTTTCTTGCCACACCTGGTCCACTATTTTTCTGATGGATAACCTTTATTCTCTGATCTTTCTTTTTGTAGATATCACATATATCTTTTGAACTATCAGTAGAACCATCATCAATAATAATTATTTCTAAATTTCTATATGTTTGATTAATGATACTATCTAAACACTTGGATAAATACTGTTCAATATTATATACTAAAACTATAACTGAAATTTTATTTTCGTCCATAAACTATTCACCTTAATCTATAGTATTTGTAGCAATTTAATTCCACTTATAATTGATTAAACATATCAATTGTAATGTATTTGATTTTATTTTTATGCACTCCATGTTCTATCAACGTATTCCTAGCTTTATCAACAAAACTTGAAATAGTTATTGCTATAAATACAATATCAAAATCAAGTTCTCCAATTCTTTGAATGTCTTCAGAATCAATAACCCCTTTAATTTTAATATCATTACTTTTGCAAATGCGTTGTAAAAATTTTGAAAAAACCCCCTTGCCAAATAAAACAACCTTTTTATTATATATAAACGGTATTATATATTTACTAATCACATAATCATCCTCTTGCAAACATGCCTCTAATAAACTAATATAATTCATATATTTTATATCTTGTGGTTCTTGATACTCTTCTTGAAGCATACTAAGTTGTTTTCTAAACAAATTGTAATTTTCTTTATCTTTATTATCATCATGTAAAAGAGATTTATTATTTTCTCTATAATGATATAAACACTCCTGTATAACCAGCATACTACTTATCTCGTGTAATAATGCAAATGTTACACATGCATCTTCTCCAATTACTATACGCTCGTCAATTTTATGTAATGCATTTCTAATTATTGATGTTTTTATTGCTTTAGTACATAATGATAGAAAAATAGGCTGTACAAAACACGTTTTATCATCTATACAACTATCAAAAGCATTCCACAAATCATTTCTATTATATTTGCCAGACTTTAAATCGCTTACTCTTTCAACTTCAAAACCATTATTGTAATTTTTCCATAATCCAAATTCAATCATATCAACATCATTGTTCTTAAAATATTTTGCAATTATTTCAAGTTCATTTTTATTAATCCAATCATCTGCATCTACAAATATAACATTCTTACCTCTTGCATTATTTACACCTTTTTTTCTTGCATTAAGTAATCCCTGATTTTTTTGATGAATAACCTTGATTCTATCATCTATTTCTGCAAAATCATCACAAAGCTCACCTGAACCATCTGTTGAACCATCATCTATAATTATCAATTCAAAATCAACATAAGTTTGTTTAATAACACTTTCTAAACATTCCTGTAAATATTCTCTTGCATTATACACTGGTATAATAACAGAAAATTCAATTTCATTTTTCAAGCATTTCATTATACTCACGCTCCTTTATAATTTATACTACCTAATACAATGATACTTTTATTATTTATCATCATTGTCCATTATATTTCATCCTTTTAAGCTAATATTATAATTGGTCATTTTTATTTTATTATAAATTCACTATATCTCATTTGTACTGAAGTAACCTACAAGCAATACTTCAATAAACATCTTCTATTTCCATTATATCCTTCTAAGGTACTATAATCAATTGGATGTGTATTACTAGCAGCATGTATTATATAATCAGTATTACCTACATCAGGAATATCTTTATTTATATCAAAATCTATAAATTTAAAATCTTGTCTTCTATAACAACAATCAAACATATCATCTGCACGTTTAAGACTTCGACCCAAACCATATACAATATTAAAATCATTCTTGAAAACTGTAGATTTCATGAGTAACTTTTCTAAATCCATATATTCTAATGCTTTAACATCTTTCCAATCTTCTGTCAACTTATATTCCATATATATCTCAAAAAAACAAAAGCCCTGCATACAAATGCAGGGCTTCATACACCAATTGTCACACTTAACATGTTATGTATAACAACTATTCCGATATATTCATCCAACGACTCCATTCGCACACAAACATACATTAATCACTAATCAAAATATGTCTGACTTATAAATCCAATTTATATACATATTATATCGGATAGCATAACTTTTTTCTTAACCTTATATGTTTCAATTGCTTTTATATTAATAATGTAACATATTCATCAAATATAATTTACAATCTTACTAACTTTAATTATTACACATTCACTCTTCCGGCTTCATTAAACCAGTTACATTTTCTGTTATATATGCAAGTCTTAAACCATCAAAGTTCTCATCCACTTTAATCTTTTCTATCTCCCTCACTCAGGCTGCAGTATTGCACTATATCTTCTATTCCACGTTGTGCTATCATATATTTTTCACCTTATACTTATCCTAAATTATTCACGACAATTCCACGAAAGTGGCTGAAAGCCACATAGTTTTTGTATTTTAACTGAATATTGCTTTTCACTTATTAAGTGAATGAAAAAAGAGCATCCATTTGTGGTAAAATTAAGGTGTCGAATCTTAAATAATAACCCAAAGGAGCCCTTTATGATTAAAGTAAACACCTTATCACTAGAAAGCAATAGACAGATTAAAATAAATTTTGATGGAGGTGATTTATCCTCCGATGCAAGCTTACTTCTTATCAAAGAATTCGTAAGCAAAATTGGCATCGACAGACTTTTTAGCCATTCTTTTAAGACCAATGATTCTGCATCATTTAGATATCACACTGACAAGAATAATCTCCTTCAGATGATATATATGATCATTGCTGGTTACTTTGAAGATGATGCTTCAGATGAACTTACCAATGATTCTGTGTTTAAAGCAGTGCTGAACAAAGAGGCTTATGCTGTAGTTTATGGCAAATTCATGTATCAGGCAGCATCCTGGCCTTATGAAAGACGTGTTGTCTGTGAGGTAGAGAAACCTGAAAACCAGATAACTTACATGTATACATTTATTATCACAAACATGGATTCGTCGACGGAATGTCTCATCAGGTTTTATTGCAAAAGAGGTCTGATGGAGAACTTCATCAAAGAAAGCAAATCAGGTTTTGACTTTGCTTCAGTAAGTAGTCATACAAGAATAGTGAATGCCAACAGACTTCAAATACATGCACTTGCTTATAACATATTTAATTGGTTTAGACGATTGGCGTTATCAGCAAATATGCGTAAACAACGTATCGATACCGTCCGTTTAAAACTGCTGAAGATTGCTGCAAAAGCAATACATTCAGCACGATATATAACATTCAAGCTGTGTAGCAGTTGCCCTTATAAGGATGAGTTCTACGAGACTCTATATAATATCAGCAAACTGCAGGTGCAGCTGGAATAGTAACTATTAACGAACCTTGACAGCTGGATAATCACTCAAAACCTTGCCATAGAGATTTTATGCCCTTTTTCGGTCAAAAGAGATTAGTTCAAGCTTCATGTATCAAATTTAAGAGTTAAAGAGGCAGTTTTTAATTTAGATACTGCTTCGTGAATAATTCAGGATATATTATGGTTCAATTCACCACCACATAAACTGCATGATATTTTACCACATCTTTTTTAGCTGCTGACATAAGTTTATCATTACTTAAATCTCCTGCCCTATCATGCAATTCATATATTATTTCATATTTGTCTCCACATATCTGTTTAACTCTTTCATCTGGCTCAGCTTGAATATTACATATGTTCACAAACGGCTTCCCATCCGCTTTAGAATAATTAATAACTTTTTCTATCATTCTGTAATACAAAGCATCAGTTTGTACATTAGCATAATTGAATTTATCTGCCACATGAAGTGTTACAAATGAAAGTGGCAGCTATAACAATTCATCCAGCTGTTTTTCAACTATTCCTATAAGTGTAGAATTTGTTTTTATATCTTAGTATCCTTTATTTTCCAATTACTAAACTACCACTTACATCTGAAACCGGAACCTTTACCAGCTTTTCACCAATTTCCAATTCATAATCTCTAACAGCCTGTTTTACACCTCTTAATTCGTGTGTTAAATTATAGTCATGTAACATCATATATCCTCCATGACTCAACCTTGGATAAAAATATCTTAATCCAGCTAACATTGGTTCATACAAATCACAATCAAGTGAAACAAAAGCATATGTGATTTCTTCATCTGGTATTGTTTCCGGAAACCATCCCTTTCTTACTACACATTGACTTTGATATTTCATCTTATCTAAAACAATTTTCATACTAGTAGATGAAAAATTATTGCATTCCTTAAACCATTTTTCTGATGTGTAATTATTTTTTATATCTGCACTAATATCTTTCTCATCAAATCCCTCAAAGGTATCAAATAGATATAATTTTCTGTCTGGGAAACTAGCATTAATATACTTCGAAAAGTCCCCTCTGAATACACCTAATTCTGCTAACTCTCCTTTAATATTATTATCTTTTACCTGTTCCAATAATAATTCAAGTGTTGTATATCTGCAATAATCTTCAAAATCAATATTAACTACATTTAAACCATTATCAAAACTAGTCTGTACTTCATTCATATATTTCATTGGGAATGTAATAACACATTTACATCCATACATTTTTTCATATTTTTCAGCCATTGTTTTATCATATGTAACCCCCCCCGATTCCATATTTGCATAGCTATACTCTCGCCAAAGCTTAGTATTACACACAACTATTTTACTTCGTTCAATTCTCTTTACAAGCAATGCATTTAATGTATCAATATATGAGTTTGCCAAGTATATCTTATCCACCTTATCATTCATATTTTCAACACTAACCATTTTTATTCCTTTATACATACTTAGAGTCGGATTTGTTTCTATAAACTCTACTATTTCTTCATCACTAAAATCGTGCTCTTGCATAAAATAATCGGCGACTTTACCAGTTCCATAAATTGAAATTTTTTCCATAACCATATTCTCCCTATATCTTCTAGCATAAACATTATTTTAATATAATAAAATGTCAACCATTTTTATCTTCTCCATTTATCCTCTTCCCCGTAAATAACTCTTATCTATATTAAATAATCATTCACATTAACACAAATTATCTCTTTCTTTGTAAAAATACCAACTTAACTATTTTACATTACTTACTAAATTGCATACATTATTGTATCATTTCCAGTAAATGAATACGTTCTAAAATACAATTTATAATCACTATTATATGAAAGTACAAGCTTAGGTATTTCCCATATATCGCATCTATTATGATATACCGATATTGCTAACTTAGGCTTATATTTTCGTATTGTCTGTTCCGCACCTAATAATGCTTTATATTCTGCTCCTTCTATATCCATTTTTATATATGTTGCCCTTTTGCCATCTAAAAGTTCATCAATAGAAATTGTTTCTATTACTTCATCTGCCGAAACTAAAATCGTTGAACTAGCATCTGCCATATCAAATGCCAATTTCGTTGATTCATTCCAAGCACCTTTTTCTACCACATAGCAATTCCTTTCATTTACTTTTTCTCTGCACTCAGTTGCAAGAATTTTATTAGGCTCTAAAATATATATACTGTCATACATGCCGTTAGTCACTTCAATAAATCTTTTTGCCGTATCCCCATTATATCCTCCAGCATCTATGAAAACCTCATCCTTACCAAATTTTAAATATGGTAAATCAAAATATTGTTTTTCTTCTGCTATTTTTCCTAATAACAATATATTTTCTGATGGTATTCCCATATCTTTCAATTGCTTTTCAATCTGTCTCCACTTAAATAAAACTGATACAACATAATAACACGCTCTCTTATCTTCTATTTCATCTAAAGAAGATATTTTGTAGCCATTTAAGAATTCTGCATGTCTTCTATTATCAACAACATAATCCCATACTATATCATTTAAAAAGTATGTTATAGCACCCCCCCAAGTTCCTGCTCCAAATAAAACCAATTTGTTTTTTTCATTTATATTATTATATATTTCTTTCGACATATCACAATTTCTTACTATATTTTTCATATAAACTCTATCATCACTTAAGCTGTACATTGATCTGGACATATAAATTTCTTTTGACTTTTCATCCTGAATATGTGAATATATTTTCTGTAAAGCTTTTGTTTCATTTGTTTCATTTAAAAACTTATCCATTACTTTTCTCCAATCATCTTATCATAACTAAACCACTACTTAATTAGCACCTCATTTATTGTTCGATTAATTCCGTCTTTTATATCATATCTAGCATGCCATCCCAATTTCTGCAGCTTGCTACTATCTAATCTGGCCTTAGTTGCTTTACTATATCCTGCACTTTCATTTTTACTTGGCACATCAAATACAACTTTTTTTCCAACACTTTCAGCTATTGTTTCTGCCAAATCTCTTAACCTGATATCTGACTTTTCATCAGCAATGTTATATGCCTCACCACATTTGCCAAGTAACATAACAGTTAACAATCCTGCTACTGCATCACTAACATAAGTGTACGAATAATATTGAGTTCCTTTGCTTTTAAGAACTATATCTTCACCCTTAATTGCTTTATGTAGGAATTGACTCATAGCTTTAGTATCACTTTCAAGAAGTGTAGGTCCGTATGTTCTTGTCAACCTTGCTATAACTACATCCAATTGTTTCTGTTTTATGTATGCCTGACACAACGCCTCACCACATCTCTTACTTTCCGGATATCCTGCCCTTAAGGTGTTACAGTCAATATATCCACAATACTCTTCATTAAACTTCTCTACATCTCCCCTGTTTTCTCCATATATCTCATTTGATGATGCGAATACAACGCGTTTAGCTTTACATTTATCAGCAAGCTTAAGCATATTATATGTTCCAATAATATTAGTTGTTATTGTTTCTATAGGATATGTAGCATATGCAACTGGGTGTGTCATACTTGCTAGATGAATAACATAATCTACTTTGTTAATATGGTCTATATATTGTCCATTGTTTACATCACATACGATATACTCTAACATATCACCGTTATCACAGTAGCTAAATCTTTCTCTTAATTTATTCTCATCTCTTCCCATCGCATATACTTTACAATTAAGTCCTTTTTTATTCTTATACATAATAACATCTATAAGGAAACTTCCAATAAGTCCTCTTGCTCCTGATATTACAACTGTTTTATCATGTAACTCTGACCATGAAAGATTTAACTCCGCCACATATTCTATATCTTCTATATACAATTCATTTTCCCATATATTCATATCACTTCATCCAATCATTCTTATCTATTCCTAGATAGCTTTTAAATATATCAAGATCATCTTTCGTTGTCAGCTTAATATTCTTATCTGAACCCGCAGCAAAATATAATCTGACTCCCAGTTCAACCATCATTGTATTCGTATAAGCTGATCCATATATTCCTATTTTTTTCTCATATGCCTCATGATATTTCTCATTCAGGAGATTGAATCTATACGCCTGCGGTGTTGATACCCTTCGAAGTGTTTCTCTTGGAATATATGATACTGTTGATATATCATCATCGATTACAAATATCTGTTCATTATACGGCATAGATGTAACTGCATTGCCATACTGACTACATTTGTTAATAACATCCGACAGCACTGATGGCTCTATTAATGGACGTATTCCATCATGTATTACTACTATATCATCTTTATCACACCCTATGCTTTCAAGATAATATACTCCGTTCCTTATTGATTCCTGCGCAGTATTGCCGCCTTTGATTATCCATTTAAGCTTATCTATTCCATATTGCTTTGCATAAGCCCATACCACATCTTCCCAACCTTCTATACACACCACTCCGATTTCATCTATCTGTGGATGTTCTTGAAACCCCTGAAGAGTGTACATAATTACTGGTTTATCATATACATTAATGAACTGCTTAGGTATTTCCTGATTCATTCTTTTTCCTACTCCACCAGCTATTATAATCGCTCTATTCATTTGAATTCCTCTTCTATTCATTCATTTTATTAATTACTGCCACTACTACTTTTTCTGATGCTCTTCCACCTTTTACATATTCAAGTGAGTTTTCCATATTCTCTACCAATTTCTCATATACTTCTTTGTTGAATAATAATATATTTTTTTCCAACTCATCATTATTTTTTGCTATAGAAAATGGTAATTCTGCATCGTATTTAGTAACATTATGATTCATATATACTTCACTATCAGTATCTGAGGACAAATTCCATATCAGACTTCCCCTATCATGTGTATACTGTTCTATATCATCTGCATATATAAATACAGGAATTCTACCACACATTGCATCAAATGCTGCACTTGAATAATCAGTTACATAAGCATCCATTGCAGCTAATATTTCGTACATATCATCTTCCTTACTTGCATTAATTATTCTCCCTTCAAGACCAGTTTCACTATACTCATCAACTGCATCAGCCAGCTGCGGATGAACTCTTACGCACAAATACCATTGTCCACCAAATTTCTTTCCAAGATTATCTATCATTTTCTTAAAATCTATAGTCCAAGTTTTAGAAAAGACATACCTTCTACCATCCTTTGCGCCCTCTCTAAATGTAGGCGCAAACATAACAATCTTAGCATCTAAAGGAATATTATATTTCCTTCTATAGCTATTTTTCACTCCTGTTCTATCATTATATAAAATGTCACACCTTGGTTGTCCCGACATAATATATGTTCCATTATATATAAGGCCTTTTCTAAAGTACTCTGCTATACACTTTGAATCCGCTACTATATCATCTATCATCTCTGAATCATTCTTACTTACAAGATATGCCATTGTAGAAAATGCTTCTTTTCTCCACAAACCTATATTCTTAAATCCCATATTAGCATGCCATGTATTAACATAATATTGCCTCTTTCGTTTCACTGTTCCATAGGGCTTTCTATAATTATCAATCCATACTTTAGATCTTGATAACCAATATGCTCTACTCCATAACGTATTGGGAACTTTGTGTATATAATCAGGAAACTCCTTATTCATATCATTAACAAACCAAATAATTTTACAATCTGGCTTTCTATTATGCAACTCCTGAATTATATACTTAGGATTACATCCAAAACCTCCTCTTCCCTCAAATGTACATACCGATACCAATTTATTATCTATAGGAAATATTCTGCATATATAAAAGCAAAGGCTATTAAAGAATGCCATTCTTTTTCTTTTTCTTATATAATGTTGTTCTTCTTTACTTTTTATTTCTGGTATATAATTATAATTCATAAACTGCTGTTCAACTCTCAATATTCATTCTCAAATTGTTTTTTTATCATAAAAAGCCCTGCATACAAATGCAGGGCTTCATACACCAATCGTCATACTCTATGTTCATATAACAACCATTCTGATATATTCATTAAGCGACTCCATTCGCATATAAGCATCTAATTCACTTCATTAAATTATGATGTTTAATTCATAAATCCTATTTACATGTTTATTATCGGATTATATTGCTATTTTCTTAACCTTATATAATCATAATGCTTGTACCTGCGATATCTAATCATTTATATAAGTCTTCTCCATTTAACCTACACAACATTTCCATATACAGCACTATGTGATACTAGTTTTCAAATGTCTCAACATATCTTTCTAATTCTGCTATTTTGTCTATTAAAACCTCGTCTTTCTCATTTGAAGTCACTTCTTGTATATCATCACCTATATTATTATATAATACTGCCTGTCCTCTATTATCTATTACTAGTTTAGATTTAATGACTTTTTTCTGTCTATTCAGTAATTCTGAATAATATATAACATCATATTCACCCACATATATATTATCTATCTTATCACAACTCATTATTCCATATAGACTATATGGAATCCATCCATTTCTATTATTCTCTCTAAATTTAATACTTAAAGTAGTTGCAACCTGATATGCCAATTCTTCAGGAGTATGCCAGAATTCACATGGTTTTGTTTTTACTTTTTTTATAAATTTTCTTAAAGCCGTTCTTTGTTTATTATTTTCTTCTTTATATTGTTTTTTTGCGTCATCTGCAATAATAAATGCTAATATAGGTATCCCCTTCATCAACGCATAATTATATTCTTTTTCAGTATAGCTTATTTTTTCTTTTTCTATCAATGTTCCACAACATCTTCCTATAATTAATACATAATAATCTGACATATCAATTGTATTCTTAATCTGAATCCACTGTTTCTCATTATCTGCATGAAACATTTCCATTCCTATAGGAAAATGATATAATTTAAGAATAGCTTGTGTTACTTTTTGTCTTTCTTCTTTTAAATCCTCATACGTAGAACTTATAAATATCTGATAGCGTTTATTCATATTCTATAATCCTCTTATTGTATTTCACGCTCATCTTCAATCAATAAATATTTTCTCATAAAAGTATTTTTATTCAATATCTTTTTACTGTTTTTATACAATTATATAATACCATTGAACACAGCAACAAGCCACCCAAATCCTAAAGACTCGAATGGCTTGTTCTTTTCTCTATATAGTCTTGCCTCCATGCAAGCATCAGGATTTATTCAAATCCTATCTTTTATAATTTCATTTGCTTATCTAAGCTTTAATTGTTACACATTCACTCTTCCGGTCTCATTAACCCCGTTACGTTTTCTGTTATATATGTAAGCCTTAGACTATCAAAATTCTCATCAACCCTAATTGCCAGCATTTCTGCGATATCGTCATCTATTCCTGTCATATCAGTCAATTGATACTTTATTGATTCCATTGAGTAGTTCTGATATATGCAGAAATTAATAACCGCTGACAGGCATCTTACAAGGTCGTCCACTTCTTTGACTTTTTTAGCATAAGCTTGTCCATTTAATTTAAACAGCATATTATACCTATGTATTCTATATTCGAATATATCGTTAATTATCTGCTTCTGTGTATCTTTGTCCACTTTTCTGAATTCGTTAAATTTCAGATATATAAGCATTTCACTTTGTGCTTTCTTGACAAGCATATTGTATATGCTCTCTTCATTAATAGCACTTTTTATATAGTTATCTTCTATCTCATTATTTTTAACCATTGTCTTCAATTCTTCTATAATATCTGAAAATATCACATCTGTTTTATCCTCATTATCATAACTTTCAGCATAGCACTTTTTTGTCAGTTCTTCCTTCCATGCTTCTCCTACTTCTTCTTGAAATCGTTCCAGATTGTTTTTCATTTTTTGTCATCTCCTTACCATTTGCATTTATATTTTTTTGAGCAGGCACATTTATAATTTCGTTAAATTTTAAGCTCGTTGATTGTTTCTGCTTATCTATTGTTAGTGCCTGCTGTATATTCGTCAGCCATTGCCTTTGAACATCTGTATCTCTTTGCTCCACTATTTGAAATACATTCACATCAAACTTATCTTCATAGCTCTTGCTATTTCTTAGCACCTTCCGTTCCCATGCTTTTTTTAAATATTGGTCTTCTTTTTTTTGCTTACTCTTCACTATTTTTTTTGCATACCTTATTCCATTATCGGTAAGATAATATATTTTGTATTTACCACTTCTTTCAGTTCTTAATACATCCGCCTTTGAATCTCTTATTCTTTTCATTATGTTTGAAAGATTTGTTGTGGTCACTTGCAACTCTTTGGCTAATTCATTATGATTCATAACATCTTTTTCAAACAATAGTTCAACTATTTTATCAGAATACCGTGAGTTAATATTTTTTATTTCAAGTAAGTCATTCTTGTAATCTGCTATTCTTGACATTATTGAATATAATGCCATCTCATATCCTGCTTCATATATTTTCCATAGTTTATCTTCAACGATAGGTTTTATATCTTGATTAGGCATACATACTACATCCTGTGTATCTATTATATTTACTATGTAGTTATATGATGCTCTTTGTTTTCTGGTTTTTCCTGGTAAATCCTCCTTTATTGCTTTATAATCAGATCTTAAAAAATCACTGAACAGCTTATCTTCAAGCTGAACATTCTTTTGAGCGAATTCTTTTGAACTGATTTTTCTTATATCATCCGTATGTACATTTTCGTTTCTTTTCATATAATTCTCCATTCTCTCACGGTTTATCTAATCATATGTATACTATAATGATGTCAGAGGATTGTCTGCATTGTAATACAACACAACAGTCCTTTGACATTCATCCTTATAAAAGAGTATTCTTTTTTGTAAAATTCCCAGTTAAGTTGTTTCTTAGTTTATCTACACCTACACCTTTATGGTATACATAAAGAAACATTCCTTTTTCTCTCCACATTCGCATTTTTCGTCACGCTTGTATACTTTATCAGTATTCTGATTGCTTTTTTCATTGCATATACTAAGCATACTGATTTCACCTGAGTTATAATAGCTATCAAACAAATTAGATTTGAATACTGAGCATGTATTAATCCATATTGAATTAAGATTATTGACTCCATTAGAGGAATAAACTTCGTAAAAATAATTATATCCTGGTGATAACGAGGGATTAATTACAATATCCGTCCTGAGTTTGCATAACATATTGCGTACATCATTCATCAGATAATCAACGCATATTGCTTCTGCTATGCTGCCAACTCCTTCTATCATTATGATATGTAACTCCTTACCCATTTTAATATCTTCCATATAATCGACTTCCCCTTTTATATAATGAAAAGAATGAAGTTTATTCTGTATTATTATGTCCCTTTTGCCTGGACCATACATAATAACACCTTGATTGTATCCTTCTTTCATATATGAAGGTAAGAACACCAAAACATCTGATTTGGTATTTTCAAGAATTCTTCTGAAATCATCTTCAAGCTCTGGCATTCCCATAAGCTCTGGAAATACAATAATATGAGCACCACTGTCTATAGCCGCTACCAATGTATTAACACAACGGTCTCTCACTTCTTTTTTATTCTTTACTCCATAAAACGTCATTGTATTAACCACACTATCTTTACATTTACATTCAAACTTAGCATAATCACATATAGGTGAGACTGCAATACTCAACTCATCGTCTAGCATTTCTCCTTCAAAGAAATCTCCCAGATAATGAAACACAATCTTATATTTTGTTTCATCTTCCTTAAACAATACTATATGTTTTTTCAGAAACATATTGATATTGGATAACATCATATTTTGTTTACTTGTGTTAGGCAACTTTGACCTGACATGAGGGTATATCTTTATCTCTTGATCATTATATTTACTATTCAATGGTTGAATGATTGTATTATCTGGCTCTATATCAACAAAATCATTATGATTGTGTCGATTAGAATGTGATATTTTGTACTCAGGTAATTGGTTGTCAAATAAAGTTATAATGGCGTGGATATAACATAATTTTCCTATTTCTTTTCTACGTTTTTCCTTCTCTTTTTCATCCTTGATTTTTTCTAATTCATTTTCATTAATTGCACCTCCATTTTTTATCTCTTCTAATTTCTCATTTATCATACGTTCTTCTTTAGCTGAAAGCATACCATTATTTGTATTCGCATTTTGTAGAATCTCGCCGATTTCTTTAAATGCGGATATATTATTCATCTTTGCATTAAACGATTGTAATTGATTAAGCACTTTCCTATTAATCAACGGCTTTATCTTACACAGTAACTCAGCCCACACATTATATATATCTGTATCACTGTCCATTGAGGCATCACCTCCTTCTATTAATATTAATAATATTACTTTTTATATACGAAGTCAATATACACTTCACGTTTTGTTCACGTTATTAATATTAAAACACATACACTTCTTCATATCTCCCATCATTTTCCCTTATGGCTTCACTCACGCCACCACATCCACCTGATGCAAGCAGCTTCCTGCAACGTGAAAGAAGGCTTATTGATGCTATATACTCTGCTCCCAGTAGAAAGCCATCTCTTTTATCCTGTTCTTCTTTGTGCATATCAAATAACAGCTGTCCCTTTTTAGTTATATATCTTTTCTGATCTGTAAATGATATTTTATCACCATATCTGTGAGAAAAATATTCGTGATACGATGCATCCTCTGTAGACATATATATATGCCTCAGTGAACTATCTGCCATAAGCATTTCATCTATCTTATCGCCTATCATCTCTTTGCTGGCATGGATTGGATGATTTGCCAGATGTGTATTCACATAGTCAGTACCTCTTGCCAGAACTCCTAAAGTATGCTCTGGTTCTTTAAGATACCTCTCCATTCTTTCTTTTACATATAACTTTATTCTTGAATTATATATGACTTTATTCCAGCTAAGACTCACGCCTTCACATATAGTATTCATTATACCATCTGTTACATTTCCATTATAAAATGTTGGTGTATAATACACATTTTTACTTTTACTTATATCTTTCATAGAATAGCCCTCAGGCTGCTCATAAAACTTGCTCCACACATCATCATATGGACTGTTCTGATAGAAACTGCTACCAGACATGTTAAGTCTGATTACTGGTATAAAGCCTTTACTTTTGGCATACCTTGCACAAGTCTCTACTTTAGCAAATATTGCAAACAAACCAAGACTATCATATCATCCATCAATAACTAGAAAATGCTTATCTGGATTTTCATCTCCATATTGTCTATAATCAGAAAACATAAATGTGAATGCCATTATCTCTTCATAATACATTATCCCCTGATAATATCTGTCTATTGGTTCTGCATGAGGTATTCCATACATAATGTGCAGCTTCTTCATACCATTTCCAAGCTTTGTAAGTATTTCCTCTGTAAGTGACTCCTCATACCAGCATTCATATGGCATATCTGGCAGCATTGGAATCATCTGTTCCCATGACTTTCCTACCAGCACAAGCCTCTTGCCTTTCCACAATTATATTATGTGCCATATAAAACATATCCGGACCATACTCAACTCTTATATCCCGAGGTTCTTTATTATTCATCAACTATTTGTATGTATAATATACCCCATCTGATATCTGTATTATCTTATTCTTCCCTGTTCTTTCAAAATACCCCTGTAAATCTTTTCTATCTTCCTCACTCAAGCTGCAGTATTGCACTATATCTTCTATTCCACGTTGTGCTATCATATATTTTTCACCTTATACTTATTAAACATATTTTTACCTGATTATACAACATGCTTCATCAGGCACACAACCATATCACTATCACGTTGTGCTAACATTATGCCGATATATTAATAAAAGTTTATTTTAAAATATCAAAGGAATATTTCATATGGCTAATGACAACCAAAACAATAACAATCAGAATAATAATCAAAGCAATAATGAACAAGTCTTAACTGATATTATTCTTAAAGCCTCTTCATATATGGATAATAGCAGCTTTGACTCTGCTCTTAACACTATACAGAATGGTCTATCAATATCACCAGACAACTATGAACTTATCTTTATGTCAGCTTTATGCTATGAACAAATTAATGAGATAGAAGCAGCCTATTACCGCTATCGTCTCGCTATATATCTTTCAGCCCGTGATACTGGTGATTCTTCTGATGATACTGCTCTTATAAAGAATGAACTTAACCGTATGTGCGAATATACGAATGCTGATAAATACAAGCTTGCTGTTTCTTTAGAACAGCTCATCCTGGAACGCATACATTTAAAAGAATATAATTCCACATTTTATTTCCTAAAAAGCGTACTATATGATGTTAACCATACTGCTTCACGTATAGTCATGACAGAAGGAAATATGCTCCTGTTTATTATGCTTGAGATATGCTTAAGCGAACAGAATACATACAATCTAAAAGACAATTTATCTGACAGGCTTATTGACTGCAGTTCTAAATTCACAAATATATTTTCCCGATATGGCTGTGATTATACTGTATTTCATGATGTATATAGACGCATACGTTTCATACTAAGGCATATACGTTTTGGTATTTCATCAGATTATCATAAAGAATTAACAGATGTAATATCACAATACTCTGTTACAGGAGAAATGCTTGCAGTATTAGTTGAATATTGTATCGACCCTCCATGCTGGTGTGATACTCTTGATAAGATTTATAAGTTTATTCTTTCTGACTATCCAATACAGGCTGAGCTTATACGACGATATAGCATATGGATAGCAAAGCAATATTCTGGCACTACACAGACATGTATGCCAGTTGAATGTCATAACAATCATGCTGCAGTCACATATCTTGATTACAACAATCGCATCCAACAGTCTTTGGAATATCAAGAAGCCAGCCGTTATGAAACTAACTGTCGTACATATGATAATTCACGTATAAGTATTATCTTCTGCACAAATGATGACTCTTACTGTGAAGAATGTATACTTTACCTTAGACGTCTCTATATACCTGATAATATGCACCTCGATATAATCGCTGTCAAAAATGCACCCGGCATGGCTGCCGGTTATAATGCAGCCATGGAATATAGCAATGCACGTTATAAAATATATATACACCATGATACATTTATAATAGATACTCATATATTATCCAAGCTGATTAATGTCTTTAACAACAATCCAGATGTTGGTTTGATTGGAAACAGTGGAACTACCAGGATGACTGATGATGGAATATGGTGGTCAAGTGATTATTATTTTTACAGAATCAACATATATCAGGATAATTTACTTAATGTTGCTCGTTGTACACCTTCACATACTGATGGAACCATAGATGATGCAGCAGCCATAGATGGCATATTCATGGCAACATGCACAGATATATACTGGCGCGAAGACCTCTTTGATAACTGGCATTTTTATGATATATCACAAACATATGAATTCAGAAAGCACGGTTTAAGAACGGTATTTCTTAACGATACAGATATAACACTTTTACATGAACTTTCAACTAAGCCTTCTCCTGTTGACTATTATGAGAAATACCGCCAGATTTTTCTTAACAACTACGATATCAGACAATAATACACCTGTTATATCTCTATACCCAGCTGGGAATATAGTACTCTCTTCTGTGTATTATAGAATGGATATTCGTGATTAGTTCCACCTATGTATGGAATCATATAATCATCACCATATTTTTGTCTTAATATTTTGTCATATCCTACAGGCACTGGAACTTCTATATACTCAAATGGCATATATATGCTGTCACTGTAGTATTCCTTTGGATATACATCTGCTGGTCTTGGACCTGCATGGTCAGTCATAAGTGCCAGCCTGTCTGAATCTGCATCGCTATATATCATGCGCATTCTTTCTGACAGGCTGAGTATCTGTACCTGTAGTGGTATATCGCTCTCATAGTCAAAGTTAACCCCATACTGCTGCTCTATGCCGTGTATGTTAGCGAGTACCTGTGGGTCATTCTGATTATCTTTAGTAACCATCTGCCCGAATATATCAAGTATTCGTATCATCTCACATTGCAGCTTATCTTCATCCTCTGTTGGTGCAACATAATCAAGTGGAAATATATCTAATCCTATTACATACGGACACCCATGAAACTTTTCAAGATGTTCTTTATCATATCTTATTCTCTTACCATTAACTATTCTGGCAGCCAGTGAATCCCATCCTGGCTCCGTATGTACATTGACTATATTAAAACCCGGCATTTCCTTCTCTGCTATATTACAGAAATGGTTATAATCCGTACGCTTCATAGTTATATCCATATCATCATCCCATGGAACAAAGCCTTTGTGTCTTACTGCTCCAAGCAGTGTTCCCCAGTCTGCAAAATACTGGATATTATTTTTTTTACATACACGATCCACTTCTGCCAGCACTTCCATCTGTGCTGCCCATGTTTTCTTCATCATACTTTCAACATAAAAACCATCTCTTATCTCACCTTCCAGGTAACCCTCTGGTATCTGCATATATATACCTCTTTCCTACTATTTTTATTTTATAACAATCTCTTTTGACACCTATTCAATATTATGCTAGTCTTTCAGATAGATACTTTTGTCAGAATATCAATAAAACGCTCATAATAACATATTAAGGAGATTCATTATGCTTACATTTTCCCAGAATTATTTCAATGCTGAAACAAAAGATGGTTTCTTTATAGATGCCAGAATGAAACATGCATGGGCTGCCCAGCTTGAGGTGTTAGAAGAAATCAGACGCGTATGTGACATATTAAACATACGTTTCTTTGCCGATTGGGGCACACTTCTTGGTGCTGTACGTCATAAAGGCTTTATTCCATGGGATGATGATCTTGATATAGGCATGTTAAGAAACGACTACATGCGTTTCTTAGAGCTTGCACCACCACTCTTATCTGAATACTTTGAGCTTAAAAGTCTGTACAATGACCCCGGACATGATAATGTAAAGGCTCGTATTATAACTGGACGTCATATGAATTTCTCCAAAGATTATCTTAAAAGATTCCATGGGTGTCCATATGTTATTGGCATTGATATTTTTCCGATTGATTATATCAACAAGGACATAGAAGCACTAAATGAACAGTTACGCCTTATAAACCTTATCTTGTCAGCTGCATCTAGTATTCCGGAATGTCCTCCTTATAGTGATGATGTACTTAATGTAATCCACCAGCTTGAATCCATGTTTAATGTATCATTTGACTATAACAACCGGTTAGTCCATGAACTTAAAAAGCTTCTTGATATGTTATCTGCTATATGTCCTCCACAGAATTCCAATGAGGTATGTTCCATGATAGACCTTGCCTGCGGATGGGATTATCACGCATTACTTGAATGGTACTCCGATACTATCGATATGCCATTTGAAAACACTACTATCCCCGTTCCAGCTGGTTACGATGGCATACTTAAGATAAAGTATGGTGATAATTATATGACACCTGTACAATGTTCAAGTTCACACGATTATCCTTTTTACAAAAAACAGGAATACTCTCTTCGTGAAACAATTGAATACGAATATAATACACAACTATCTGATTCAGAGTTCAACCAGCTCATTAATGATAAGATAGCAGAATCTGGTATAACTCAATGGTAGATATAATATTCATAGCAATAATTATAATCACACATACTTTTCAGGTATATTCGTAAATATATCTGTGGCTCCATAATATCTGTATTCCTCAAGGTGTGCTTCTTTTAATGGTCTTCCATCGTTAAAGAATGGTTCATCTCCATTCCATGCCCTTACAGGCATCCCCTGCATATCTTGTGGAAGTGCATAAACAAGTCCTCCTATGTATGGATGAAGTGCATCCGCAGCTGTATCTCTTGCCATTGATATGCACTCTTCTATCGACATTGCAAGCACTGCTGTTTTAGCATCCCGGTCTATCTTTTTTATGATATCCACTGATTCAGCAAGGAATGATGACCAGACTATATACTGCTCCATTCCATATTTTCTTACTATTTCATATGCCTTACTTTCTATGCCATCATATCTTATAACACTTGTCTTAAGTTCTATATTAATAAGTATCCCTCTGCTTTCGCAATATGGTTTCATCATAACAAGTACTTCTTCAAGTGTTGGTATGCTGCAATACTTACCATCATTAGCTGGAATAGCTATGTTCTTTATTTCAGCAAGCGTACATCCCCTTACATTTCTGTCTATATGCGTAACTCTTCTAAGATTCTCATCATGAAACACTACCATCTCTCCATCTGACGTAAGCTGTATATCCAGTTCTATACCGGTTATCCCATCAAGCTCTGCTGCCGCTCTGAAAGCCTCAAGTGTATTCTCTGGATATAACGTACAACAGCCCCTATGTGCCCATATCTTAGGCATAGCTTTATTCTTTCCTGTTGCCAAAAACTGATTATGCCTATCTTTATATATCGGTGTGTTCCAATCAGTAAATCTCTCCATAACTCCCGCCATAGCTATGCTTATATTATCAGAAATATCTACAGTTTTTTTATCATTATTTTTAATTCTATGCACAAATTCTCTTACTTCATAACAAAGTCCTGTTCCTTCATATCCAAACCTGTATCGCTCTATCTTCCCAGGATTCTCGTATCTTACTTCGAATTCCTTTGTAAGCCACCATGGTGACTTAGCAAGTATATATCCGTTAGTACCGGTTACAACAAGTTGTCCTTCTGTCTTGGCACCCAACCCTGTCTTTACTATAGCTGTTTTATCTATATATTCATCTTTATATTCAATAAATGCTTTGGTATAAGCATCCACACCATTCTGTGCCCTCACTGTCCTGAATGTAACATCATCATATTCACAGCCAAGCAATGTCAGTACTGGAAGTAATGTATAGCTTCCAAACTCAAGAAAACTTCCATTGCAATCATCATCCTTATACTCTCTTGTATTAAGCGGTGTAAGCCTTGAAAAAGCTGCTTCAACTTCCACTATTCTTCCTATTCTTCCGCTTTCTGCTATCTGTATAAGTGCCTTGTAGCCAGGGCAGTATGCTGTTTTTAGAGCCTCCATATACACTAGTTGGTTATTTTGTGCTATATCTATAAGTTCTCTGACCTGCTCTTTCTTAAGTGCAGCTGGTTTTTCACACAATACATGCTTTCCACTAAGCAGAAGCTTCCTGCTATATTCATAATGAGTCTCATGTGGTGAAGCTACATATGCAGCATCAATATTATCCACAAACTCATCCCAATCGGCTGTACACGCCTGTATATTATGCTGCTGTATGAACCTTACAGCACTTTCTTCCCTAGGATTATATACACAGCTTATGTATGTGCTTTCAATACCTGTCAGTGCTGTATCTGCAAACCTTGCAGCTATTCTTCCTGTTCCTATTATTCCTATGCGCATATTTACCACTGTTCCTCTCTTCTTTTATATCTGTCACATATTCTCAATCTGCTCTGCCATATACTCACCTATTCCGTAAATCGCTTTAAGAACAGGCTTTGTCATACCTGTAGGGAAACTATTGACACATGGAAATGTTTCAAAGCTAAGGGTCCCACTAAATTTTATTTCTTTAAGCCCCTTATATAATCTATCCCATCTTTGTCCTTCATACTGGCTGCTGCCAAACGTATAAGGCATCTGATGAAGATCTCCTACAGCATCATTTTCATGAAGATGAAGCACTTTAAGTCTGCTTCCCATAACCTTTATAAATTCATATGGATCTCTTTTCACAAGCTGAAGATGCCCTGCATCCAGACAGAATCCAAAAAGTTCTTCACCAGCTATGTCATTAAGTGTATCTATATACCACACTGCATCATACGGATCAGCGCACACACCCTCCGTTAATCTCTGTCCCATACCTTCGTATAGATTCTCAAAACACACACCAACCCTGCACTGCTTAAGTATAGGTATAAGCATTCTGAAATATTCTATGTTATCCTTCTTTTCCTGTTCCTTATCATAAGCAATATCATATTGGTACTGCATCTTGAATGGATGTATAACAACCCATGGCACTCCCAGTACTTCTGCTATGAGAATGCTCTTAGGTATAACATTTCCCTGCATATAATCATTCTGCTCATTACGTCCCCATACCCATACCGGATATGGTGCATGCATCTGTGATGGTTTTATTCCATATTTATTCATAGCCTGCGTATACTGTCCAAAATACGCATACAATTCCTCCACTGATGCATCAAAGAATTTATTAACTTTTCCCGCATATAAATCATTATTTTTAAGAAATGTATCTATATTAATATCAACTCTCGAAAAACCTGCTTCACTTATGAGTCTAAAGCCTTTATCTATATCCATCTCGGGTAATATTCCCTTAGTTTGTACTCCTATCTCTAACATATAATCTCCGTTCCTATACTTATATTAATCTTTATTTTTCGCACGATTTAGCACACTGATATCCACATCAGATTTTATTTTATAATTGATTTAATATGTGAAGACTGTATCTTATATAAAATATAAATCCCTGTAACACCTGTACTCTATCCCCATTCTTTCAAGCTGATTGCCTATAATATCGTAGTTAAGATTACATATCCACACATTTCTTTGTTCAGCTGGAATGTCAAGTATAGCCTCTGGTGACTTGATTTCAACTCCCATAAACTGTTGTCCCCACCTCTGTGAATTATTATCCACAACAAACGCTGGTGTATATCTTTCTCCCCAATAGTCCATATACGTCTGTGCCATTCTTCCAGAGCCAAAAAGTATAAGCTTTTTATCCTTCTGTCCGATATATTCTTCTGCATTAAAACAGTTCTCTTCCCACTCATCTACGCATGCCTTCATAAGTTCAAGCATAACCTTATGAAGCTTCTGTGGAGTTCTTGCAAATGTACCTTTATTATCGAATATTATATATCCGTCAAACTTTGCTGTGTGAAGCTCCCCTATAAATCTTGGCCAGTCTGTTGAAAGTACACCTCTTCCAGTTGTAAACGTATATGGCATCTGATGCTGGTCACTAAGTCCGTTGTTATCATTAATATGCACCAGTCCTATGTGCTTTCCACATACACGAACCATATCTCTTATATTAATTCCAAGCAGATTCGTATGTCCCACACTTATACATATTTTCCAGTTAATATATGGACAAAATGCTTCTAAGTTGTTTATAAGAGACATAAGCTCACGCCAGTCTGAAAATCCATTATGATAATACCTGCCATACTCGCATCTGTACCCATTCTCTACATATATTGACACTGGTTCTTTACAAGCTCTGCATTCCTTTAACAGTCCCAGGCTCTCACTTACAAGCTGTTCAAGCACAGACTTACTGTTAACTCCCTCTGTATTGATAACTATGTATGAACATATATTGTCTGCAGCATACGATATTGCTTTTCCAAATATTTCTACAGCATCCTCTGACAACACTTCCCTATCAGCTTTATCACCTATTTTTGATGCAAGCATTGAGTTAAGATTAATATTTATTCCAGCAATTCTGCCTCCCAAAGCCTTGATATCATCAAGTTTATCAATATCTTCCATACACAATTCAATATTGGTAAATCCGCTTTCTAATGCTCTTTTTATTGACAAACCCTCGACGTACTGAATTCCTGTTTTCACTTTTTCTTCCTTTCCTTGTGTCTATACAGATGTTTTATCTGCTATAATGAACAAATCTGAAAAATCACTTAATTTTATCTGTGTTACAAAGACACATATTTTACAATTTAGAAATTATAATACATTTAATTCACAACTTTTTATCAGTGCAGCATGTTCTTATAATTCATGAACTTCTCTATGAATTCTGACATAAGCACTGATTCCCCTGATGTCAGCTTATAGTCCTTCTTATCAGTTCCATTAATCTTAGAGACGAAATCACTTATCTCGTATCTTAATCCATCGCCTAAGAACCTTGGCTCATAATGCTCTATTCTGGATGCATCTTCATATCTTACATCAAACTGTCGCATAAGCCACCATGGTGATTGTGCTATTATATACCCTTCAGTTCCTGATACTACCAACTGTCCTTCTGTCTTAACACCAACACCTGTCTTAACAGTAGCAAAACCTTCCGGATACCTTATATCTGCCTTAGTATATATATCTACTCCTGATTCGTCATATATGCTATCAAAGCTTACTCTTTCATAATCGCTTCCCATCAGCTTAATAACAGGAACTAACACACTTGGTCCAAACTCAAGAAACGAACCACCATACTTTGCATCTGTTCTTTCTCTTGATGCTTTATCTGCAAGTCTTGTAAAAGAGGCCTCAACATCTATTATCTTGCCTATCTTACCAGACTTTGCCACATTAACAAGTTGCTGAAAACCTGGACAATATGCTGCCTTAACTGCTTCCATAAGCACTACCTTATTCTTTTTAGCCAGACTATATAACTCCTCGCTCTCATTCTTTGTGAAAGAAAGGGGCTTTTCTGATAAGACATGCTTACTGGCCCCAATAGCTCTTCTGGCATATTCATAATGTGTCTCATTGGGTGATGCTATGTACACAGCATCCACCTTATCAAGAAAGCTATTGTAATCCTGCGTGATACATTTTATCTTCTCATTTGCTGTGAAGCTTTCAGCACTATCTTTAACAGGATTATAAGCATATTCTATAGTAAGTCCACTGACATACTTGGCCTCTGCTATGAATCTTGGCGCAATTCTTCCTGTTCCAACAACCCCGATTCTCACTATGTTAAATTGTTTCTTTCTCAAAAATGTAGATGATATTCCTGGTGTTCTGTCAAGATACACAACCTTACAGAATGAATTAAGATAATCAAACGTTCCTACCCAGTCTGAACCAACCGTAAATATATCTACATCATACTTCTGAATATCCTCTATCTTCTGTCCATCATGGTCTTCCACTATAATCATGTCAGCAAAACCCGTTTTTCTGACATTTTCTATTCTTTCCATAATAGGATCAACTACATTTACCTTACCTCTTGCCTCATCAAAATGTTCTGTAGTAACACCAACTATAAGATAATCTCCAAGCTCTTTAGCCCTTTTTAAAAGATTATAATGCCCCTGATGAAACAAATCATATGTTCCATATGTAATAACCTTCTTCATACTATCACACTATTATTCCCATCTGTCTGTATACTTCTCTCTGCTGTTTTCTATAGAATGGATATTCATGATTAGTTCCTCCAAGATACGGAATCATATAGTTTTCTCCATACTTTTGTATTAATATCTTTTCATATCCAACCGGTACCGGAATAGTTGTGTATTCAAAAGGCATATATATACTTTCACTATAATATTCTTTAGGATATACATCTAACGGACGCGGACCAGCATGATCTCCCATAAGTGCTACTGCCTGCGATTCTTCATCGGTATACATCATGCTAAGTCTTTCACCAAGCTTTAAAAGCTGTGTCGCGAGTGGTTCAAGATTGTTAAATTTAACTCCACACATCTGTTCTATATCTTTCGTAGTCTGCTCTATCTCTTCTGGCGTTGCTGTATTGTTTCTAATATTAGCAGAAAAAGCCTCTACTATAGATATCATACTGCACTGCAGCTTATCCTCCTCTTCTGTCGGTGCTACATAATCTAGAGGGAATATATCTAATCCTGCTACATATGGAAATCCATGATATTTTCTAAGGTGTTCTTCTGTATAATTCACACTTCTACCATTAATAACTCTTGATAACATATCTTTCCACTCTGGATCTGTATGAAAATTAATTATTTCCAATTCTCCCTGTTCCTGACGTACTATCTGACAGAATCTTGTATAATCTTCTCTTTTCATGGTTATATCCATATCATCATCCCACGGAACGAATCCTTTATGCCTGATAGTCCCAAGCAAAGTTCCCCAGTCAGCAAAATATTGAATATCATGCTGCCGACATATTCTATCCACCTCATTAAGTACCTCTATTTCGGCTGCCCATGCTTTCTTCATTGTACTCTCAACATAGAATCCATCACGAATCTCTCCGTTAAGATATCCTCCTGGTATATTCATATGCAATTCTCCTTATCACTTCTGCAATTACACTTGCTTATTACTAATTAGCTGCTCATTACTGCTAAACCACTTATTGTTGTTTAGCCATCTGAAACTAATTACTTATGTTAAAAAAAGCCAATGACTATTAATCATTGGCTTTAAAATCACTATTAATCATATAATTACTGAAGAAGTGATACTACTCCCTGTGTCTGCTGATTAGCCTGCGCAAGCATAGACTGTCCAGCCTGCTGTAAGATATTGTTCTTGCTGTATTCTACCATCTCAGAAGCCATATCTGTATCACGGATACGAGACTCAGCTGATGATGTATTCTCGCTTGTTGCCTCAAGGTTATTGATTGTATGTTCAAGTCTGTTCTGGATTGCACCAAGCTTAGATCTCTGAGCAGATACTGACTGTATAGCTAACTGAATCTTACTCATAGCCTTACCTGCATTAGTATTGCTGCTTACACTAAGTCCGCTTACACCGATATTCGATGCACTCATCTTAGTAACTGAGATAACTATAGTCTGACCTGACATAGCACCTACCTGAAGATTCTTAGATGTGAATGTACCATCAAGAAGATTCATAGTATTAAACTGTGTTGTTGACTGGATTCTGTTGATTTCAGATGTTAACTGATTCATCTCTGCTGATATAGCAGTTCTGTCTATAGATGTATTAGTGTCATTAGCTGCCTGTGTTGCAAGCTCGTTCATTCTCTGTAAGATAGAGTGTGTCTCATTAAGCGCACCTTCTGCAACCTGGATAAGTGAAATACCATCCTGTGCATTAGAAGCTGACTTATCAAGTCCTCTGATCTGGCTTCTCATCTTTTCTGAGATTGAAAGACCTGCTGCATCATCTGCTGCTCTGTTAATTTTATATCCTGAAGACAACTTTTCTGTTGACTTAGAAAGCGAACTTGTAACAGTACCTAACTGTCTGTTAGTATTCATCGCTGAAAGATTATGCTGTACTACCATATTAAATATTCCTCCTTGAATATACTCATATTATATATATCACCAATCCACAACTGACAATATATTAATTCATCCTGTGATATACTTTCTTCCTATCCAGTATCACCTGCTGTTTTGTATATCGGTTTATTTACACTATACTTAACCCTATTTTTTAAAAAAACATAAGATTTTATTTAATATTGAATTATTATGCCCATATACGTATACTTAGTATACGATAATATAAAGCTATATTCAATCACTTATTCATTTATTTTCTACACTTTATGATTATATTTTTTACACATTTTGAATATTACGGAGGTATATATGTCATCTACATATAACAGAAATATAACTATAGATTTTCTTGTTCCATATGGCGGAAACGGAGGCGTAGAATCCGTCCTTAATGAACTTGCACTATATCTTATGAAACATGATATACATGTACGTGTCATACAGCTTGAACAATATACATATCGATGGGTAGACCCACGAATTGATTATTACCCTATATCTACTAACCGTTCCATACATGATATTTCCGATTATATACCTATGTGTGAGCAGTATATCACAAAGCTTGGTGCTCCTAATATTCTTATAGCTACTCCATGGCCTATGTTAACTATGATAAGCAGACTTGCTATTATAAACACCAATTCCCACTGCAAGCTTGTAAGCTGGCTTCATGGTCCCATTGAAACCTATGAAAAAAATGCCTATGGCGGTATTGAGAGCCTTGAATATGCCGATTTGGTTATGGTATTGAGTAAAAAAAGCTATCATTACATACGTTCAAACAAACCTTCCATCAATGTAAGACTGATTCGCAACCCAATCCATATAGACAAGCTGCCTTTTCATAAGAAAAAAAACACGGAATGTCGTAATCTTATATTTATGGGTCGCCTTTCAGAAGAGAAACGCGTAAATGTTATACTTAAAGCTATTGCCACAGCCCATGATAGATGGAACTTAGCTATCTATGGTGATGGGAATAAGCTTGATGAGCTTAGACAGCTTACGGACTCTTTAAATATAAGTAACCAGGTAGTATTCAAAGGCTGGATACAGCATCCATGGAACGATGTGCACGAAGCTGCCGCTCTTATAATATCATCTGAATACGAAGGTTTTTCCCTTGTATGTTATGAAGCTCTTGCCTGCGGTATTCCAGTTATATCCACTCCCGTTAACGGTGTGACCGACATTATACATGATGGAATCAACGGATACATATACCCGCATAATAGCCCTGAAGAACTGGCGCATATTCTTGACAATATAGGATCGGGAAAATATACACCCATTGACCCTTATATATGCCACGAATCTGTTATTAATTATGATGCCAACGCAGTTTTTTATGATACTATGAATACCTTAACTTCACTTCTTAATTAATACATTATAAGAATTGTTGCATTAATATTCATCACAAAAAAGAGGACGGATAAACCGTCCTCTTTTCTTATAGTAGTGACAATGATTAACCGAGAAGTGAAAGAACACCCTGATTAGCCTGATTAGCCTGTGCAAGCATAGACTGTCCAGCCTGCTGAAGGATGTTGTTCTTGCTGTACTCAACCATCTCAGATGCCATATCTGTATCACGGATACGTGATTCAGCTGCTGATGTATTCTCACTTGTTGTATTAAGGTTGTTAATAGTGTGCTCAAGTCTGTTCTGAATAGCACCAAGCTTAGATCTCTGGCTAGATACTGACTGAATAGCTAACTGAATCTTGCTCATAGCCTCACCAGCTTTTACATTACTACTTACTGAAAGTCCACTTACACCGATATTAGATGCGCTCATCTTTGTAACAGAAATCTTGATTGTCTGACCAGATAATGCACCAACCTGAAGATTCTTAGATGAGAATGATCCATCAAGAAGGTTCATTGTGTTGAACTGTGTTGTAGACTGAATTCTGTTGATTTCAGATGTTAACTGATCCATCTCATTCCTGATAGCTGTTCTATCAACTGATGTATTAGTATCGTTAGCAGCCTGTGTTGCAAGTTCATTCATTCTCTGAAGAATAGAATGTGTTTCATTAAGAGCACCTTCAGCTACCTGGATAAGTGAGATACCATCCTGTGCATTAGAAGAAGCCTTGTTAAGACCTCTGATCTGGCTTCTCATCTTTTCTGAGATTGAAAGACCAGCTGCATCATCACCAGCTCTGTTGATCTTGTAACCTGATGATAACTTTTCTGTAGACTTCTGTAATGAGCTAGAAACTACGCCCATCTGTCTGTTAGTGTTCATTGCTGAAAGATTGTGTTGTACTACCATAATAGTTTCCTCCTTGAATTCTTAGTGGCGTCCCTGCCACCCATTAATTTTGTTTCAGGATATTTCCTGTTATTTATTATATCGGACATTAGTCTTTTTACTTTAGTCCGTATATAAACTTATTTTAATAATTTCTCTACTTTTTACTGTCCATGAACTGTGGCTCTGAGCTTACACGACTCATATTCTGATAATACTTGTTCGCCATGCTTACGCTCCGCTTGGCAGTCTTAGTTTCCTGCTTGAGTTCACGGAACTTTCTTTCTATCTGTAGCTTGTTTCTTGACTCTTGCGCCTGTATAGTTGCACTTAATGCTGATACTTCTTTTATAAGCTGCTGCAGCCTCTGTATATCTGCCTTATAGTTCTGCTTATACATCTCAACATCTGCTTTAACCCTGTCATATACTGACTGGAAGCCTTCATCAAGTGCATTGAGCATATCTATACACTCTGCTTTATTCTCCATGTTCTTCTGGAACTTATCACCATCAAACTCTCCCGATGTAACAATACGTTCCTGTTCAACATTGTAATCAACTATGTCCTGTAATATCTTTTTCTTCTTTTCAAGACTGCTTGTCATTATCTGAAGATAATTCTCTGTTTCCATAGTCATCCTCAACTTTATAATCTTAAACTACCATACATTGCTTCTTAAATAGTTGTGATATAATAGCTATTTTAAATCAATATATTATTTATTTCCTGCACGCTTCATTACTTCTTTCCATGTATCGCGCATTCCTCTTAGTTCATCTGTTGCCTTTTCAAGAAGCTCAAGGTCTTTCTTCATATTAGCATCAACAAGTAATCCATATATATACTTATAAAGCTTATCGAAATCCTCTGCTACAGGATACTTATGATTAAGTGTAGCCTGAAACTCTTCTATAATCATCTCTGCCTTAACAATATTAGTATGAGCTTTCTCCATGTCCTTTTTTTCTATAGCAACTGCTGCTATATTACAAAACTTAATAGCTCCTTCATAAAGTAAAAGTGTAAGCTCTGCTGGTGATGCAGTTAACACCTTATTGCGATTATACTGTTGAGCCATATTCTGATTATATATCATAGCTTATCCTCTCCCGATGTTCATACATCCTTGTATTTATCAATATTGTATGCATTACATATAATACATATGTTTATCACTTGTGATATGTTAAATTATATGCAATGCAACACAATGTAATATGAACGAATCATTCTAGGTAATATTATACATTAATTACCAATAAATTCAATAATATTATTATATATTTACATATATATTTTCATGTATATTTTTATAATTTTTATATATGATGTTAAGGTTCAAATATGTTTGTCCTCAAAGCTTTTATTAATATTATCATCTTCCAAACAGTCCCGACATAGAAGATGACTGCGAATTAAGCTTAGCAAGTGCTGACTCCATAGCTGAGAACTTACTATAGTAGTAATCTTCCCATGTTGATACCTTTGATTCAGCATCACTTATCTTTGTATTGTATTCTGAATACTGTGTATTCATCTGCTTATCATTGTAAATCGTGTATGCACTGCTTACAGATGATGATGCCATCTTGTTACCAAGATCAGTATATACCTTGGTACATAACTGTGAGAAGAATGAAACTACTGTCTCAGGATCACTTGCAATAGCTGCTCTTAGCTTATCTTCGTTTCCTGATGTAGTTGTATCATCCTTATCACCATCTATATGGTACACACCCTTTTCGTTCTCGCCTGATGCGAAATATCCGAGTGTTGATATACCAAAGCTTGACAGAGCATAGCTCTTGCCATTAATAATAAATGATGATGCCATATCATTCTTTAATGTATTGGCAACACTGTTTAGTGTATCATCTTTTCTAAGAAGCGAATCCTTAATCTTTGTCTCCCACTTTTCAACCTCTTTATCAGACATAGCATCCTTTTCTTCATCTGTTAAAGGCTCATATCCCTTAGAGCTGTCTGCGTTATAAGCCTCATCCATAGACTTGATAAGCTTGTTGTACTCTGTGAACATATCCTTGATAGACTTGTATATAGCATCTACATCTGTGTCCGTTGTTATAGTAACTGATTCATCGCCCTTTGTTTCTGCTGTAGCCTGGATAGTAAGGCCATTGATAGAGAATGTGCTTGTGTTGCTGGTGAACTCAGCACCATTAAGTTCTATCTTTGCATCCTGACCATTTATTCTTACTGCACCTACAGAATCTGAATATTCTCCTGCTTTAGCATTGCCATTAGCATCTACCATCTTAGAATACATCTCATAGCTATTCTTAGCTTTAGCCTGATACTGGCTTGTAAGCTTAGCTTTAGTCTCTGCATTTCTACTGTCAACTGTTGCCTGTATATCAGACACACCAGATGCTGAATCTGTCTCTTTCAAAGCTGTTACAGTTGTCTTACCATCTTTTTCTTCTATATTGACATACTGCTTGTTCTTATATTCGGTCATTGTGTCTTTAGCTTCAGTATAGTTCTTGATGTCACTTTCGTAACTGCTTATTGATGTCTTAAGATTGTCATATTTCTTCTTATCCTCTTCACTGAGCTTGGATACATCGAAATTGCCATCATCACCCTTATATGCAGCATTCTGCTCTATAGCCGACAAAGCATCTTTAGCATCTTTTAATAAAAGATCAGCCCTTTCTTCTGGTGTCTTATCTTTATATACTTCTGTATCAGCATCTGATGCAGTATATTTTTTTGTGAAAGAATCTACTATCGAACTAGCTTTAGAATATGTATCAAGTCTCTCTTTCGCAACTGCATCAAAGTTAGTCTTAGCACTTTCATACGCTGTATTAATGATATCATCTAACTCTGCTGTGTATGTATCCGTATCTGCATTATAATACTTAGCCCACTTAGCATACTCAGCCTGTGATGTCTTATCATTAGTGTATAATCCAAGATTACGCAGTGAATCCATTCCTGCACTATCGTTAGCTACTAATGCGAAATCTCCATCTTTACCAGATGTCTTGGAACTGATAAAGAATCTCTGGTTTTTCTCATCAAAGCTTGCCTGAACGCCTGCTTCTTTAAGCTTGACAACAAACTGATTAACTGTCATGTCTTCTGTTAATTCTATGTTGCTTGTATCTCCATTAACCGTTACTGATACACTTCCCTGTGATGTGCTTCCTGTTATGTCAGACAACTTAGATGAACCTGTAATATTAGCTTTGCCATCCTTCACTGTACCTCCAGTAAGATAACCTGATGATGCAAGCTGCTTTACCTTAAGCTTCTGTGTACCTGCAACCGCACTTGAGCTTGCTGTTACTGTAGCTACCGTTGAGTTAGATACTGTTGACTTCTTAAGGCTGTATGCGTTAGATAATCTTCCTGCTGACAGCTTTCCACTATAGAAGCTATATATACTTGTATTCATAGTCTTCCATTTTTCCTGTTTCCATGAAAGCTTTGTCTGTGCTTTGACAAGATTATCTTTTTTTAGCTTATATCCTGATACAAGTGCAGATACAAGTGTCTCTGTATCCATACCTGAAACCATACCCGATAATCTGATTGGCATATTATTCCTCCATTCTTATATATTTCTTCATAACATTATGTAATTCTTTATCTCTTCTCATCCACAAGTATACCAGCAAGTTCCCATGCCTTAGCAAGCATCTCAAGTGCCTTTTCTGATGGTATCTCCTTGATAACTTCATCTGTATCCTTATCCTTAATCTTAATCGTAATACGGTTAGTTGGCTCGTTGTATCCGAACTCTGCTACTGTATTATGATTGATAACCTTCTGGATATCTTTAAGCTTCTGCATAGAAGCTTCTTTCTGTTCTTCCTGCTGCTTAAAGCTTGATTGTGCACCACTGTTGCTATTGTTACTGCTGTTGCTGTCTGCATTAGCTTTCTGTGATGTACTCACCTGCATAACTGCAGCTATATGTGCTGCGTTGTTTACTGAATCATGTGAATTATTAGTTTCTGCTGCTGGTGCTGCACTAACCTTGTTAACCTGTGCAGCCTGCGTTGCGTGGCTCTGATAAGCTGCCTGGCCACTTATCTTCTCAATTCCCATTATCTTTCACCTCCGTGTGCGTATACATATACGAGTGACAGCTTTTCCACATCACCCATACAATCGTCGTAAATATATCAAACCTTATGCCCTGCTAAGAAATCCTTTTCTTTGCATACTGGTCATTAGTTTCTATTTCTTATATCGGCAATACATGTAAAAATATAACACCTGCCTTTTTATTTGTCCTGCTTCGTAAACAGTTTATTAAGTGCAGCCACATCTATCTTCTGTTCTGCAGCCTCTTTGTTGGCATCTTTTATCTGTACATATACTTCTTTACGATATATAGGAACGGACTTTGGAGCTGTGATGCCAAGCTTTACCTGATCGCCTTTTATCTCGATTACTGTTATCTCAATATCATCATTGATGATGATTGCTTCGTCCTTCTTTCTTGATAATGCCAGCATTCTACTCCCCCTTCCTTTCGTTAAGAATATCATAAATAGGGTATCTGACAGCATAATCCTCATTATCTGCTATAAGCTGGACACCCTTCATAGTGTCAGCATTGATTATGATAGGAGCCTTTAAGTTAATAGTCATCTTTGTAAGATCCTCTGGTACTGTAAGTGTACAGAACACTGCCAGATTGGCTGACTGTATGTCCTCACCAAGTGTGTTAAGTATCTCATCCTCCACAACAGGATCATAACCTTTCATAATATACTCCGGCTTCATGACAGGAAGTGCCAATGCTGCCTCATCAAGCGACTGAAGCCACATGATAGCTGCTTCATCTCCCTTTTCTACATCATATATAAGTGTGAATTTCTTGCAATCCTCAAACCCTATAATTCCAAGGTCAAAAGTAACTATTTTATTATCATCAATATCTACAGTGCCAAACCACCTAGTATCAACCTGCATATATACCTCCTTGTTTTTTGCGAAGCAAAAAATGCGACTGCCCTTGCAGGAGCAGAGGTATATTTGCCTCATTGTTTTTATATACTGAATTTTTCATTTATGGATTCAGCATATTTTTAGCCTATAAAATCCAGCAATGTCTGCTGTACAACCTTACTTGCTGCTGAAAGTGCTGCGTTGTAAACAAGCTGTGCTGCTGTATAGTTTACTACCACTTCCTCAAGGTCTATATCTTCGTTCTGTGACTTAAGACTTGTAAAGTTAGTCTTCTGTTCTGTAAGTCTTGTCTTTGTAAGGTCAAGACGCTGGATTCTGTTACCTACATCTGCCTTTGCATTAGATATCTTCTCTTGATATCCCTGCATCTGTCCGATGCCCTTCTCGAAAGCCTTTGTCATCTGATCCTTTGCAAGATCCTTCTGCTTATTTAGTCCTTCGAGTATGTCATCAAGCTTCTTCTGGTCGTCAGTACCTGCATACTTTTCTTCCTTCTTCATGCTCTCGACTTTACTTATCTGATTCTCGATATCTATAGTATTCTGCACAGCTGCCATGATATCATCTACATTTCTGCCAAGATATATATCAAAGCTTTCGTCTGCCTGTGTATTAACCTTAAGCTTCTGTGTAAAGTTTACGTTATATTCAATATCTTCGCTCTTCTTTACGTAGCTTATACCTGTAACATTGTCTACACATGTAAAATACATTGTCGGATTCACATCGCCCTTTTTGAAGTTGGACTTTTCATACTGTACTGAAAATGAGTTGTTGGTGTATGTATTGTTGTATACATTTTCACCAAGAAGTACTTCTCCAAGCTGTGAGTTAATAGCTATTTCATCATCGCCAGGTATATAGTTTGAATCTGCTGTAAATGTTATACTCACTGGATTGCCGCTTCCATCATCCAGAGAATCTATAGTCTCACCTTTGGCATTTACTATTCCTGTTACATTAGCCGTTCCATCATCATTCTTAGTTACTGTAGCCACATTTCCACTGGCATCTGTAATCTTAAATGTTCCATCAGCATCTACCTCTGAGTAACCCAGCTGTATTCTATGAACTGTAGCCACATTAGGTGTCACTATCTTGCCGTCTGTATCCTTCTTGACATTCAGATTAATGATATCTTCATTTGTATATGCATTGGTATATACCTTTTTTTCACTGATGCTCTCTCTGTCAAAGCTCTGTGTTATGGTATAATCTGCCTCAGCTGCTTTAACATCTGATGGATATGTGAGCGGTCTGTCTGTAGCAAAGCCTGTAAATACATATCTTCCGGCATAGTCTACATCACCCTGCACATAGTATGAGTTCTTCAGCTTATCAAGTGTCTGTATGATTGTACTACGCTCATCTGATGAATAAGAATCTGAAGCACCCTGGTTGCAATATGAATACAGCTGGTAAGCTATATCATATCCCTGTGCAAGTGCATCCTGCGTAACCGAAAGCCATGATGAAGCATCAGGTATATTCTTATTTACATACTGTGTTACCTGGTCAAGGCTGCTTCTGAGTCTGAGTGCTCTTATAGCTATGATTGGGTCATCAGAAGGCTTGTTAATCTTCTTCTGTGTAGATAACTGTGTATCCATGGTATTTATCTGGTTCTTATTAGCCTGTATGTTAGCTATAGAACTGTTTATCATCATCTGATTCGTAACTCTCATATATTCCACCTCGTATCTATATCGATTTATGTGATATCTGCATTTTTAAAATCTTCTTTTTATGAATAATCTTCTTTTATAAATATTCTTCTTTAGTATAAATATTCTTTTACACTTATCTTGTCTGTGCCTGCGTGCAAAGCATTTATATAAAAATGTTATTAAGTATATCCGGCATATTTCACATTTTATAAGCCTGTCTGGTTAATAAGCTTATCATATATCTGGTTCATAACTGACATCATCTTTGAGTTAAGATTATAAGCCTGCTGGAACTTCATGATATCCATGGCTTCCTCATCTGTATCTACACCCATGACTGAAAGTCGCTGATTCTGTATAGTTGTCTTCATATTGTTGTAGTTTGTTAAAAATGTCTTAGCCTTGCTTGCATCTATAGACATATCACTGACTATAGTTTCAAGGAAGTACGAACCTGTACCACCATCAAACAGTCTTTCCTTCTGTAATGCATTAAGCTTATCCATAATGCTTGCACTGCCTTCGCCTTCGCTTACTGTTGTCTTTGTTGCAAGCTTGTTGGCATCCTTAAGAAGCTCAGAATTAACTGATACTGTTGAGGCTGTAAGTGTCTTTGAATTATCTCCCACTACAAACAACGCTATACCCTTGTTGGCAGCATCATCTGTTTTAGCATCTGATACATATCCACTCTTAAATATGTTGTTGACTGCCTGTGAGAATGTCTGTATGAACTGGTTAAGCTGTGACTGATAGTAAGGAATACCCTTATAGTTAATATTGGCTGAAGCCTGTGGATTCGTCTCTGTCACTCTGTTTCCATCATCATCAAGCTTATAACTGCCATCTGCATTAGCTGCAACTGATTCTATCTCACCGTTACAGCCATCCCTTATATCTACAAGTGCCTTAAGCTGACCTCCAAGTGAAGAACTATATATATCAAAAGGATCATCATCACTCCACTGTATGTCATATAATCCTTCTGCATCGCTTGCATTTCTTTTCTGCGTTCTTGCGACTACCTCAAGTGTCTTATAATCATAGTTGTTTACAAGCGACTGTCCATTAACTGTGATCTGGAAAGATGTAAGTCCGTTTGCTATCGGTGTCTCATTAGTTGATATATTGATATACTTTGACAGATTATCCACAAGTGCATTTCTCTGGTCTCTTAAGTCGTTAGCATCTCCATAGCAGGCTTCTATCTGGTTAATCTGCTTATTAAGTGATGTTATATTCTGTGCAAGAGTATTGATGTGGTCTACTGTATCTTTTATCTCATTATTAGCATCTGACTGCACATTTCTCAAGTTAGTTGAGAGTGTGTTGAAATAATCCGACATACTTTTTGCGTTATTTATAAGCTGGTTCTTTGCAGATTCATCAGATGGTGTTATAGTCAGCTGGTTAACTGCTGAAAAGAAGTTGCTGTATTCTTTAGAGAATCCGTTAAGTATAAACTCATTCAGATAGTCCTCTATCTGTGTCATGTAGTTGTTCTTTGATTCATACTGTCCATAGTTAGACATATTGTTTCTATACTTCTGGTCATAGTAGCTGTCTCTTGTCTGATTGATGCCGACAACATCAACACCGGCACCTATAGTTCCATATGATGAAAATGTTCTTAACGAGTCAGCTGCCTTTAACTCTGCACTCTGCTTTGTATAGCCTTCTGTATTAATGTTTGACAGGTTGTGCGCTGATGTTGTTATGGATGTCTGCGCTGCCTGAAGTCCTTTATATGATATTGATAAACCAAAAAATGTAGATGCCATATTATTTCTCCATTCTTGTTGTTTCCTATAGTCTCTTTAACCAACTTACTGTTTCTAAGTCTGCTGATTGCTCTAAAATAAGCCAGCCATTATTATCAAATCATGATGTAAGTGGCAAAAGGTTCCTCTGTTATTCATCATGCATGTCCAAGTGATGTAACAAGATGTTCTATCATCTCGCTTACTACGTTGATATATCTTGAAGCCGCATTATATGCGTGCTGATACTTAATCATCTTCTGAAGCTCTTCATCAGATGATACACCTGATGTCTGCAGTCTCTGGTTGTCATAACCATTGACCATGGTTGTCTGGTTGTTGACATACTTGGTAAGCACGCTTCCCATCGTAGCAAACTCACCTATATAATCATTGTAAAATGTGTTGAAATCTGCCTTTGCATAGTTCTCAGGGTTAAGTGATGCAAACTTTTTGCTGAATGTATCTATAAGCTCATTTACCTTTGAGAAATCCTCCTTGCCATGCTCTGTAGAAAGAGGGAGTGTACCTACATTCTGTGAAGCCTCAGGATTGACAATCAGATTACCAAGTGTATAGTCAGTTTCAAAGCCGGTAACATTCAGGTTGTTTCTTACATATATTGTACTGCCATCTGCACCTGTGATCTGCTTATATCTGTCTGTACCGTTTCTTTTAAAGAGTTCAACACCTCTTGTTTCATCGTCATCCATGCCATATCCAGCCTTGCTCATATCAAGTATCTTGTATGTCATGCTGTCTATATTCTCTGTTTCTTCCTGATTAGCATCAACATACAGCTTTTCAGATGCTTCATAACTGTATGTTCCATCACCATTTTCTTTTCCGGCAACTACGTTGCCATGGCTGTCATAAAGCACATCATGTGTCGATGCATTGTATACATACTTCTCTGCCTTTAATATATTGCCATCTGCATCTGTGAGCTCTTTTGTTGTATCCATGGTAGTTTCCGGACATAAAACATCATTCATGGCTGTTACTATTCCATTTACAAGCTTGTCAAAGCCTGCTATAGCACTAAGGATAGCTGATGGCTCTATATACTTGTTATAGTAATCCTGCTTCTGCTGATACGCATCCATGGCACTATTATATTCTGCCATACCCTGCTCTGTTGTAAGATCATAGTCTGCTCTTTCAGGCATTACTGGAATATCTGTGTAGTTTACCTCTATAACACCTCTTGCGATAAGCAGTCCTTTAAGCTTGCCTTTATCTGTGTCATTGGCATTGTTTGCCTGCTTGTCAAAGTTATATACATCCTGCTGATATCCCTCCCACTGAGGTATAAGCAGTCCATATGTTCCTTCTTCTCTTACGCTCATCTTTGCGATATCATTTTTTGTTATAAATGGGACATTCTCAGCACTAACTATTACTTCGCCATCCTTTGTCTCATAATAATCAATATCTATATACTTACTAAGCTCATCAAGTGCAAGATCTCTTGAATCTCTTAAATCGTTCGCACGCTCCACACCTTCCGCTTCGACCTTAACGATGCCTTTGTTAAGATTATATATCTTCTGTCCAAGTGAATTAATCTTTTCCACCATGTTGTTTACTTCGGTATTCAGCGTAACCTGATAATCCTTAAGTCCACTATATATAGCCTCTGAACGGTCTATGAATGCTGTAGCATTCTGTATAAGTGATGACCTGGCTATAGTACTTGTTGGATTCTTTGTAAGTTCGTTTACTGCATTGTAAAGGTTTGTGATATGCTGCTGATAAGTAACTCCCTGCATTTCACCAAACCAGTCTTCAACCTCGTATACCGCATTAGCCTGACTTTCATAGAATCCCAGTCTTGAACTTTCAGTTCTGTATGACCTGTCTATGAACTCATTCCTTATACGGCTTATCGCATCTATATCTACACCTAAGCCATACTTGCCTTTGTTAAGGCTCTTAGAAAACACGTTAGCATATGTTGAATCTGCAAATGTTATCTGCTGCCTTGTATACCCTTCTGTATTAACATTGGAAAGGTTATGTGCTGTTGTATTAAGTGCTGTCTGTGACGATCTTAAGCCTGTGGCTCCTACCATCAGCGACCCCATTCCGTTTGCCATAATTCCTCCATTAAAAAAATCACACTATCAAAAATAAAACTGGTTCTAATACCGCAGTACCATTAAACATCCCAATTCAATCCTTTGAAAATGTGATTCTTATATTATATCTGATATTATTCTATACTTATATGTAAGTCCAGCCTGCTTCAATCCTTTTCCACATACCAGACTTAATGTAATCTTTTATAATCTTTTATAATCTTTTATCTGTTTTAATACTTTTCTTTAGTTTATATCACTGCTTTGCATCAAATCCTGTAGCACCTGTTATTTCCTGTTCTTCATAAGCTGTTCTTCCATAGTTGCCTGTCTGTGGCTTCAACACTGAGTTTCTTGCCAGATCAAGCTCAAACTGAATCATATCCATAGATTCTTTAAGCAGCAGCTTATTGTTCTCGTTAACCGCTGTAAGCTGGCTAAGTGTTCTTTTAAGCTTAAGATATATGTTCTGAAGAGCATCATGCTCTTTAGCTTTCTTTTCAAGTATCTGTACTATGTGTTCAACCTTTATCTCTTCATATGGAAGTCTTAGCACATTACATATATCCTTCACATCTTCCTGTCTTTTTTTCTCATATACATCTACTTCTTCTATGAGCTTCTGCTCTCTTGTAAATATCTCCTGAAGCTTTTCGATATTGCCACTTACTATGGCAGATGTTTTTTCATTCGACAGACTAAGGAGCTTCTCATATCCATCATTCTCATTCGTAAGGTCTTCGATTAAACAATCTATCAGGCTTGCCATATATGCTCCTCCGTCTTAAGATTATCGTGTCAGCAAACTATAAAACTGTACAGCAATGCACAATCCCAATGCATCCTCTGACCATATGCATTCTTTTTCATCAGAATGTCAATGTAGATACACTGCCAAGCATCTTCTCGGCTACTGCCTCTGAACTTATATTATATGTTCCGGCTGCAATACGTGCCTTAATGTCGTTGACTTTATCAAGTCTTACATCAGAAGCTTCACTAACTGCTGCCTTAGCTGTATTATATAATCTGGCTGTATCTGATAATTCATACTTGTCTTTTTCAGTTTTCTTAACAGCCATGCCTTTTTCCCTGGCATAAGCACTTGTCTTGTATACCTGGCTGACAGCATTATAAGCATCTATACGCATACTAACCGCCTCTCTTTCTATTATAAACAAAAAACTTTTTTATTTCTTTATGATAAGTTTATCGGTTGTCTGGATGTTTTACTTAACCCCCATTTGCATTACAATACAAATGAATTTTTCACGATACTTTGATAGGAATTTTTTTAAGTCAAAATCAAAAAACGGAAAACCCACATTTACCTATGGATTTTCCGCTTAATTTAATCTAAATCAACCCGAATCAGCATGAACTACTCTGAATTAATCCGAATCAATCTGAACAATCTGAAATATGTAATATATATTCTCCCAAATATTCGCATATCGTGGGATTATCATCCCACTTTCATGCTCATATCGGGGCGGGTCCCAATGTCTTTCACCCACCTATGAGCAAGCTCATGTGGGTTTAGACCTTTTGACCCTGGTATCATATATTATTAATATGCCTTACCCCAGTAAACCATCTTCTTAGCTGGTCTGCCACAGCATACACACACGTCACTTAACTGTTCCTGTGCAAATGGCATACATCTTGAAGTACATGTTGTATCTTCTTTAATCTTATCTTCACATGCCTGGTCACCACACCACATAGCCTTGATAAATCCTGGCTTGTTAGCTGCTGTTTCCTTGAACTCATCATAGTTAACTGCAACATATGTATGTGCATCTCTATGTGCTCTTGCTCTTTCAAGCATATCCTTCTGGATAGTATCAAGTATCTCTGGAAGCTTAGCTGCAAGCTCGTCAATAGCTACTGTTATCTTTTCTCTTGTATCACGGCGTACAACGATAGCCTGGTTAGCTTCAATATCTCTAGGTCCCATCTCAACTCTTACAGGGATACCACGCATTTCCTGCTCTGAGAACTTCCAGCCTGGATTCTTATCAGAATCATCAACCTTAACTCTGAGACCTGCTGCCTTTATAGCATCTCTTACTTCGTAAGCCTTATCAAGCACGCCTTCCTTCTTCTGCATGATAGGTATGATGTCAACCTGAACTGGTGCAACCTTAGGTGGAAGTACAAGTCCTGAGTTATCACCGTGTGTCATGATAACAGCACCGATAAGTCTTGTTGTTGTTCCCCATGAAGTCTGATGAACATACTTAAGCTTGTTATCCTTATCTGTATACTGTATGCCAAACGCCTTAGCGAATCCATCTCCAAAGTTGTGGCTTGTTCCTGACTGAAGTGCCTTACCATCATGCATAAGTGCTTCTATAGTATAAGTAGCCTCTGCACCGGCAAACTTTTCCTTATCTGTCTTACGTCCCTTGATAACAGGTATAGCAAGCACCTCCTCACAGAACTGTGCATAAAGATTAAGCATCTGCTGTGTACGTGCTTCTGCATCCTCTGCTGTTGCATGTGCTGTATGTCCTTCCTGCCATAAGAATTCTCTTGAACGAAGGAATGGTCTTGTTTCTTTTTCCCATCTTACTACTGAACACCACTGGTTATATACCTTTGGCAAATCTCTGTATGACTGTATCTCATCCTTGTAGAAATCGCAAAAAAGTGTTTCAGATGTTGGTCTTACACACATTCTTTCCTGAAGTGGATTAAGTCCTCCATAAGTAACCCATGCTACTTCTGGTGCAAACCCTTCTACATGATCCTTTTCCTTTTCAAGAAGACTTTCTGGAATAAACATAGGAAGGTATACATTCTCAACACCTGTTTCCTTAAATCTTCTGTCCATCTCGTTCTTTATATTCTCCCAGATTGCATATCCAGCCGGCTTAAATATCATACATCCCTTAACGCTTGAATATGACATAAGCTCTGCTTTCTTGCATACATCTGTGTACCACTGTGCAAAGTCTACATCCATGGAAGTAATCGCTTCTACTAACTTCTTATCCTCTGCCATAAATATACCTCATTCCTGCGCTATCTGCGCTATCTGTTAAATGTGTCACATAATCTGTATTAGTTTAACATCTGACCTGATTAATTTCAAGGCACTTTTCATATATTCCGTTTTTTCTTTTATTGTAGTTTTCTTTTATTACATTTTTCTTTTATTATGTTTTTTATTATATTTCAATCACATTTTTATGCATTTTCTTTTATTCCTTTTTCTATGCTTCATCCATCTTCATAACACATCTAAGCCTTAAAACCAGTGCTTTTATTATAACAAAGCTCACAGGACCGGTTATGAAGCCTGGAATACCATACACAAGCAGTCCGACAAATATAATGACAAGCATGGCAAAAGGCGATATTCCAAGCTTGTCTCCCATACATTTTGACTCCATAATCTCACGTACAAAATAAGTTATTACATATGTCACAAGCACAACCACTGCCGATAAGAAATTCTTCATAATCAGGTTAAACAACATCCATGGTATAAGTATCGTACCTGTCCCAAATACCGGAAGTGCATCAACAACTCCAACTATTATTCCGAGCATGACTGCATATGGACTTTTTATTATAAAAAATGCTGCCATGCTTATAGCTGAATTAATAAACATGATTCTTAATTCAACTTTAAAATATACATTGATAAGTCTCTTTACCTCATGCCACAGCATCCTTATCTCTTCCACAAACACACTGTCACGTATCTGTGTCCTTATTTCATCCATATCTGTTGACAGATATATAACTGATATAAAGCCAACAACCAGACCTCCAGCCACTATAACTATATTTTTTATAACAGGTACAGATATATGAAATATCTTTTCAGGCATTATACCTGCCAGCCTGCGTCCACACATTATAAGCGTATCAAGACAACATCCACCATCAAGTCCAAGAAAATCATCCGCTTCAAGGCATATCCTGGCAGTCTGCTGCCTTATACCTATCGTATTGTAATCCCAGTTCTTTAAAAAATCACTTATCTCATTCGCTCCTGTTATAACTGCTGCAGCAAGCAATATTATTATAACAACAGATATTATTAACATTATAATTGTGGCTATTATGCTTTTTATGCGATGTTCTTTAATTCTTTGTGCATGTACTTTTCTTTTATCCAGCCTTATCCTTTTGCATATCCACATATATATACTGTTTACTGGCTTTTCAAGAAGCAGTGCAGCAAGCATGCCAAGCACAAATGGCCACACATATACAAGAAGATATTTAAAGCTCACATATACAGAAAATGTTATAACTACAATCCCGGCAAGGTATTTCAGTTTCCTGTTATATTCTTTATCTTGATATTCTTTTTGATACTCTTCTTTATTTTCTTTTACATTTCTTTCCTCTCTGCACATAAATAATCACCTCTGTAGAAGTATTCCACAGAGGTGATTATCTTATACCTATATCTAAAATCCTGGTTTCACTTCGTATAACTTGCCATCAAGCTTAAGACTAACCGCACATAACGCTATGCATCCACGCTTAATACGTATGCCTTTTATCCTTCCAGCTGCCATAGCCGCCATATTCCCACCATACTTTCCATCACCAGCAACCGGCATATTTCTTGAAGCAAGCTGGACACGTATCTGATGATGTCTGCCTGTTATAAGATGAATATCCAGCCTTGATATGTCTGCTTCTTCATCATAAGAAAGAAGCCTGTACTTAAGTCTTGCTTCCTTAGAACCCGCCGTTCCTTTTGAAACTACCGATGATTCATTATTCTTTGCATCTTTTATAAGATTATCCACAAGTTCGCCTTCATCAGAATCTGGTTTTCCACATACAAGCACCTGGTAATGTTTACATAGTGTTTCTTTTTGCATAAGTAAAGACAATCTTGCTGCTTCCTTTTTATTCTTAGCCATAAGCACAAGCCCTGATACAGGACGGTCAAGTCTGTTTATTATAGCTGCGTAAGCTTCTTCACCCTTGCTTTTTCTATATGTAAGAACTTCACTTACAAGATCCATCTCAAACGACTTTCCGCTCTGCGACAGCTGTCCCGCTGGCTTGTTTAAAATAATCTTATCTTTATCTTCATATATTATATCCAACATAACTAAATAATTCCAATACTCTCAATCCACTTTGTAAAAAGCACTTTCCACTCTCCAGTCTGTGCAAAATCATCACCGCAGCCATAACCATGTCCACCTGTTCTGAATATATGAAGTTCCGCACTTACCCCGGCTTTTCTTGCTGCCATATAAAAGCCCACACTGTTCTCAGATAATGTTATTCTATCATCATCCGTTTCACATATAAATACTGGCGGCATATCCGGTCTTACAAGCTTATCCGGATTATACTTATGCAGTATCTTTGTCTCACTGTCGCTGATTCTCTCAAGCACCTGTTCCTCAGACATATATCTTTTACCTGCTTCAATACAATCGTCAATACTTATAACCGGATATGAACAAACAGCGAAATCCGGTCTTGCCGACAGTTTATCATATTCATCCTTATACTTATAATCCGCATACACATCGCTTTCATACGCTGTTGATAACAACGCTGCCATAAAGCCTCCTGCTGAAAAGCCCATAACGCCTATCTTAGCTTCATCTATACCGAATTCCTGCGCCCTTCCTCTTATAACTCTCATTGCGCGCATAGCATCTATAAGCGGAACATCCTCTGCATTATCATGTTCATCTGATGGAAGTCTGCATTCAAGAACAAATGCTGCTATTCCCATACTATTAAGCCACTTTGCAACATCTTCACCTTCAAAGTTGTATACAAGACGTCTGAACGCACCTCCTGGAATAATCAATACTGCCGGAATCCTTTCTGTGTCTGCACTGTTACCAATACCATCTGGTATATAAGGAACAATATCCGGATCTGTAATGTTCTGCACTATATGCTTTACTCTTCCATCAGGCATATCTTCAGTGTAATATTTTCTTGTAAGCTTAAGGTTCTGCGAACCCGGAGCCCCATGCTCAAACAGCCGTATCTTATTTACCGGTGTCTTAAACGCCTCATTCTGCGTATCTGTCATATCTACTCCTCCCTGCTCTCAAGAAACAAAAGCTTATTAGCCTGTATGCTCAGCTCATCATAATGCATAAGCATATCACTCTCATCATATTCTTCCGGAATCACTTTATAGCCTTCAAACCTTATAAGATTCTTGAAATATTCTTCCACATCTGCTGTCTGCTTAACAACAACCTCACTGAATGCCACTCCCTCTTCTGACTCCTGAAAATCTGGTCTGTAAAGAAGCTCACCGGTAATTATATTTTCTTTATCGGCTACAAATACAGCTTTGGCATAATATTTGTTACTGTCCGTTGTCGCAAGACGTATTCTTCTTGGTGGTGCCATCGTCTTATCATTCATGGCATTTGCTTTCCTGACTTCTTCTGAATCAAAATATTCCTTTTCAATTATCATATTTATCCTTCTTTCTGTCATATAAATCACTCATAGTTTTACAATACCCAAAACAGGACGATATATTTAAGGTTCTTATGGATATATGTTCTAAACAGGCTTTTGTAATGTATTATAACTTAAAACGGTAGCCAACACCCCATATCGTTTCGATATATTGTGGCTTACTTGTGTCAAGCTCTATCTTTTCCCTTATCTTTTTAATATGAACAGTAACGGTTGCAATATCACCGATAGAATCCATATCCCATATTTCCTTAAAAAGCTCTTCCTTAGTGTATACATGATTAGGATGTTCTGCTAAGAATGTAAGAAGATCGAATTCCTTAGTTGTAAATATCTTCTCTTCACCATTAACGAATACTCTTCTGGCTGTCTTATCTATCCTGATGCCTCTTATTTCGATAATATCATTTTCAGGTTGGGCACTGTTTACAAGTCTTTCATATCTTGAAAGATGTGCCTTAACTCTGGCAACAAGTTCGCTTGGACTAAAAGGCTTCGTCATATAATCATCAGCACCTACGCCAAGTCCTCTTATCTTGTCGATATCCTCTTTTTTAGCTGATACCATAATAATAGGAGTATTCTTAACTTCTCTTATTCTTTTGCATATCTCAAAACCATCTACACCTGGAAGCATGACATCAAGAATATATATGTCATAATCCCCGTCAAGTGCCTCTGCAAGACCTGTTGTTCCATCCTTGCATGTTGTTACCGTGAATCCACTTAATTCAAGGTAATCCTTTTCAATATCTGCGATTGCTTCCTCATCTTCAACTATCAATACTTTGCTCATACAATTGTCCCTTTCTATTCCTTTTATATTTTATTTTTGCAGAATTCCAAGCTGGTTATTCTCATTATACTTAAGCAGATTAAGATGCATTGTAGTTCCTTCGCCTTCAACACTCTCTGCCCATATCTTGCCTTTATGGTCTTCAACGATTTTCTTGACAATAGCAAGTCCTATGCCGCTGCCGCCTTGCTTGGAGTTTCGTGATTCATCAGTACGGTAGAATCTTTCAAATATTCTTGAAATATCCTTGCCAGCTATACCCTTGCCATTGTCAGCCATGACAACATGTACATACTCGCCCTCGTCATAAAGGTCTATATCTATCTTTCCCTTACGGCCTTCTACCATGTACTTGACTGAGTTGCTGATTATATTATTGATAACTCTCTTTAACTGCTCTGGGTCTGCGACTATCATTACCGGCTTGTCTATATGATTCCTGTAGTTTAGCTCTATGCCAGAGGCATCCAGTTCTGTGCCTATTTCTTCACAGCAGTCATCAAAATAATCTGAAACATTAAGTTTTATAAATGTATATAGTATCCTGTTAGCATCAAGTCTTGAATATATAGTAAGTTCATCTATAAGCTTATCCATATCATTAACCTTGTTGGAAATAGTCTTAATATACTTTGCCTGTTTTTCCGGAGTATCGGCTATTCCATCACGTAAGCCCTCAACATAGCCTTTAATAGCTGTGAGCGGTGTCTTTAAATCATGTGATATATTTCTTATAAGCTCTTTCTCTTCTTTATCTGACTGAAGCTTATCCTCTGATGACTTCTTTAGTATAAGTCTCATCTCTTCAAAGTCCTTACACACATCACCTATTTCGTTATCAGGAACCCTTGGCATCTCAAAGTCAAAGTTTCCTTCTTTTATATTATCTGTTGCAAGCTTCAGCTTGTTAACCGGCTTGATGATAGAACTGTATATCCACAGGTTAAGCACAAGGCTGGTTATTACAAGTATGATGATGATGATAAAAACAAGCTGCCATAGCATCTGTCTTATCTGTGGTATGCTCTGCTTAACAGATGTGACGATAGACACACTGTATATATTTCCTAAGCTGTCTGAAAAGTCTACCTGTTTTATAAGACTATGATATATGCCACCTCTATATGTAGCAACATCCGTTATGTTGTTCTCATCTGTCTCATACTCTGGAAGAAGCCTTGCAAGATCTGTGTTTGAATATTGTGTTGAATTATATATGACATTATTATTCTTTCTTACAACAAGCTCTGAAAGTCTATCATTTAATGTGGAACCAAGTGACTCAAGGTATGCCCTGTTGTTAAATGTCGTTGGTTCTTCTTCTGCCTGTTCTTTTATCTGCTCATACACATCATCTGTAATACTGCCAAACAATGTCATAGGCGAATAAAAATATAACAGTACCGTATCGTCTTCTACATTATATGTCTTGCATATACTATCCGACTGTATCTTAAATATTCCGACAACAAACACGCATAAAAGCAGCGCCGGAAGTATAACCATAACGCAGAATGAAACCTTTAACTTATCTTTTAATTTCATGTTTTCTCCATATAAGTCATATTAATATATTTACAACCATCATGATAATAGTTTAACATATTTTAACAGAATATTTGTAAAAAAATGATAAAAATATATAAAAAAACTGCGGAAATATATCATGCCTGCGATATCTTGTGATAAATCTGCCATTATCACTCCGGATATCTGCACAATATTATTCTCCGCAGTCTATTATCATCCTATTTTCAACTTAAACTTCTGAAGTTCTCTTTCAGAATCTACTCTTGCTATAACAGCACCAAGTGCTGAAAGTTTACCTTCAAAATCTTCGTATCCTCTCTGGATATACTCTATATCGTCTATTTCTGATATGCCCTCTGCCGCAAGTGCCGCGATCACAAGTGCTGCTCCAGCTCTTAAATCAGGCGCTGAAAGCTGTGCTGATGTAAAATGCTTAACACCTTCTATATAAGCTGTATTGCCCTCAACTTTAATCTTAGCACCCATCCTGTTAAGCTCATCAACATACTTGAATCTATTCTCAAATATACTCTCTGTAACCATGCTTGAACCATTAGCAAGTGCAAGTGCAACTGCTATCTGTGGCTGCATATCTGTTGGAAAGCCAGGATATGGAAGTGTCTTAACATTAGTACTTCCTATCTCACCTTCTGCTATAACCCTTATCCAGTCGTCACCTTCTATGAGCTGACAGCCCATCTCATGAAGCTTGGCAGTTATAGACTCAAGATGCTTAGGAATAACGTCCTTTATGACAACATCTCCATGTGTAGCTGCTGCCGCCATCATAAAAGTTCCTGCCTCAATCTGATCTGGTATTATAGAATATGTGCATCCATGAAGTCTCTCAACGCCCCTTATTCTTATAACATCTGTACCAGCACCCTTGATATTAGCTCCCATGGCATTAAGGAAGTTAGCTACATCAACTATATGTGGCTCCTTAGCTGCATTTTCAAGGATAGTTTCTCCATCAGCCATGCATGCTGCCATCATAAGGTTAATAGTGGCACCTACTGTTACAACATCAAAATATATGTGTCCGCCAACCAGTTTTTCTGCTTTAGCGCTGACAACGCCATGATCTATGTTCACTTTGGCACCAAGTGCTTTAAAGCCCTTAAGGTGCTGGTCTATAGGTCTGCTTCCTATGTTACAGCCACCTGGAAGTGCTACGTTAGATTCATTGTACTTACCAAGTAACGCACCAAGAAGATAATATGATGCTCTTATCTTTCTTATATATTCGTATTCAACATTAAGATCACATATAGATCCGCCGTTAATCTGAACTGTATTATTATATATATATTTTACCTTTGCACCTATTCCTTCGATTGCCTGAAGCAACACCTTTGTATCTCTCACGTTAGGTACATTCTCTATTGTTACGGTCTCATCTGTCATAATCGCTGCTGCCAGAATACCAAGTGCTGCATTCTTAGCTCCACCTATGGACACTTCTCCACAAAGTGGCACTCCACCTTTGACAACATACTGTTCCATACTTTGCACCTCAATATCACTTACTCATCATATCTAAAACTTTAGTTTCCTGCTTTAGTTTCTTTATTAATTATCGACATATTTGTCATTTATATTCAATATATCATGGTATTCACGGCTTATCACAAAAACAACTATCATGCATTAGTGACATAAAGCCGTCAAAACATTCATCATGTGTATACTTTTACTTTATTATCTAAAATAATATTGGTATTTAAATCAATATCTTAATGATTATATCATACCTTTTTATTATGTCAACTTTATATATCCATAAAGTTTAAAACAGGGCATGGATTATTAATATCCACGCCCTTATTCATAAGTTAACTTAATTCTTGTTTACATAATCAAGTGGATTCACTCTTCTGCCATCTATCCATATTTCAAAATGCACATGTGGTCCTGTACTATCACCAGTATTGCCACTAAGAGCTATCTCTTCACCCTGCTTTACCTGCTGGCCGGCAGTCACTGTTACTTTACTGTTATGTCCATATCTTGTCATGCTGCCATCTTCATGCTGTATATCTACACAATATCCATAAGCAGAATACCATCCAGCCCTTGTTACTACTCCGTCTCTTGAAGCCTTAACTGATGTTCCCTGGCTGCATGACCAGTCAACTCCGTAATGAGTTGTGCCCCATCTTGAACCATAACCTGATGAAAATGTTCCACCACTAACAGGCTTTATATATGTTGGTGGTGTAAGTGTTCCAACTGCTATCTTTGCCGGCTTTGATTCAACTGTTATATTCTCGCTTGTTATCTGTCTTGCAACCTCTTTACCATTCTCATATGTAACTGTTGCTACTACTGAATGATGTCCCGTTGTTCCTTCATCAAGAATATAATTCGTACCTCTATAGTTGTTGTTATCATCAAGATACTCAGGCTCTGCGTTGTAATCTTCCTCATAAGAAAGCTGCTTTGTTGTCACTACTGTTATATCTGACTCAGGCACTGTTATAACAAGCTCATCACCTGGAACTATAACTGAGTCCTCTTTTAACTTAGTATTAAGCTTTAACAAATCTTCAACTGTTATGTTATTATCTTTAGCTATACTCTCAAGAGTATCGCCCTCTTTAACAATATAATAAACATTGGTATTGTTTACCTTTGTTATTGTATCATAAGCTTCCTGTACTGTTGATACCTCTACCTTATCAGCATATACAGCATTAACAGATACATTCTGTGCAAAACCTATAGACTGTATCTCATCTGGTGTCTTCTTGCTTTCACCGTTAGAACCAGTACTGTCTTCAAAGAATGATGCAACTATCTGTGTATCCTGCACCGTTGTCTCCTCATTCTTATCTATAGACACTATATATGTTCCATCTGCCGCCGAACTAGACTTAATAACCGGCTCAAACTCATCAGCCCTGTTATATGGCTGTATAAGCTTTGAAAACAGTTCTTCTACATCCTGCTTTGATGACAGATTAACTGTATAATCATCTATTCTTACAGTATATGCAAGCTGCTTTTCAACATCAAGTATACAGTCAAACAACTGGCTGTATATAGAACTTTCAAGCTGCTTTTCTGACATTCTTGACGCTATAGCCCTGTTTTCTTTATCAATCTGGACATCACAGTCCATATATATATAATCATCAAGCTGCTGGCTTAACTGCAGACGTGCATTTGCCAGTGCCACATTAACTTCTTCCTCTGTGTTGGCTGCTCCAACATGTGTACCACGAATCGATATGCTGTAATATCCCACATCATTGTTAAACATATTCTTAGATACAAATGGAATACCTATCACTATTGCAATGCATGCTGCAAACATAGTTGAGATAAAGGTAGTTTTTACCTTTCTTCCATATCTTGTAATGCGTGTCATACGTTCCTCCATATATCGTATATACAATGGAATTCTTTCCCCATGTAATAATTCCGTAACATTTTTGTAACAATTGTATACTACCACGCATATAACTGTTTGTAAAGGGGTTTTACGCGCTTTAGAGATATTTTATTTTTATAATTTTACCTTTTTTTAACTGAATATCCAAAGCGTCCGAGATGTTCACCAAGTGCGTAATACTGTCCATGTGAATAAGCTACAAGTTCAGCATCCTTAAGATGTAATGTTCCCTTGCTGTCAAGAAGTGATTCATCAACATTAACAGCGACGACTTCGGCAATAAACATATCGTGGCTTCCAAGCTCCACTATATCCTTCACCTTACATTCTATGTTAACAGGGCTCTCTTTAATAGCCGGTGCATTTATCTTAACTGACTTTTCAGGTGTAAGATGCATATCCTTGAATTTATCTGTATCCTTACCTGACTTTACGCCACAGTAGTCCGTTGCCCGGCACAGCTTTTTCGTTGTAAGGTTAATAACGAACTCTCCTGATTCTTTTATAATATCATGGCTATATCTTTCTTTCCTTATTGATATAGATACCATTGCAGGATCCGAACATATAGTCCCTGCCCATGCAACTGTTATGATATTGGCTTTTTCTTCACCTCTCTGACAGCTGACCATAACTGCCGGCACTGGATAAAGCATATTTCCTGGTTTCCATGTCTGTTTACTCATAATGTACATCTCCTTTACTGCTTATACTTTTCTTTATAATGTATTGTCTTTTTTAGATATCTGTCATATACCTTGTGCTTATTATCAGTATACTACAAATTTTTTGAAAGTTTCCACTATATGATTAAAGATTTTACTAAATTTGTGAATTTATTTAATTTATAAGCACATTTGAGTTGTATGATTGCTCTAATTATGTTAATATAATTTTAATAAAATGTTTATGTTGTAAGAGTTAAAAGTTCACATCCAAAAATCTTTCGTGCCTGCATGATATGACTTTGATCTTGCGACCCTTGCATCATATTTGTCATAGGTTAGAAGTCACGAGGGATTCTGACCTGAGTTTTATTATTTAATTATTTTTATAATTCGGAGGACATTTATGTTAGGAAATGTTATCGTAGGACAGTCTGGCGGACCAACTGCCGTAATCAATTCAAGTCTTGCAGGTGTGTTTAAGACAGCTAAGGACAGAGGGGCTAATAAAGTATATGGTATGCTTCACGGAATCAAGGGTCTTCTTGACAAGCAGTATGTAGATCTTTCTGAAAAGATTAAGACAGATATCGATATTGACCTTTTAAAGAGAACTCCTTCTTCTTACTTAGGTTCATGTCGTTATAAGCTTCCTGAAATCTCTGACGACAGAGAAACATATGAGAAGATTTTCGAGATTCTTAAGGAACTTAATATATCATACTTCTTCTATATTGGTGGTAACGATTCCATGGATACTATCAAGAAGCTTTCTGACTATGCACTTCTTATCGGAAGCGATATTAAGTTCATGGGTGTTCCTAAGACTATCGACAACGACCTTGCTGTTACTGATCATACTCCTGGTTTTGGTAGTGCTGCCAAGTTTATTGCAGCTACTATGAAGGAGATTATCCGTGACGGTCTTGTATATGATTACCCAACTGTTACAATAGTTGAGATTATGGGACGTAACGCCGGATGGCTTACAGCCGCTTCTGCTCTTGCAAGAGGCGAAGATTGTGAAGGTGTAGATCTTATCTATCTTCCTGAGAAGGTATTTGATATCGACCACTTCCTTGAAAGAGTTAAAGAGATAGCTTCTAAAGGTCGTTCTATGGTTATTGCTGTTTCAGAAGGTATCAAGGTTATGGACGGAAGATATGTATTCGAGCTTTCAGAGCATGTTGAGTTCGTGGATGCTTTCGGTCACAAGCAGTTAGCTGGTTCTGCCAAGTTCCTTGCCAACAAGGTAGGTTCTGAACTTGGTATCAAGACAAGAGCTATTGAGTTATCTACTCTTCAGCGTTGTGCAGCTCACATGACTTCACGTACTGATATCACTGAAGCCTTCAACGTTGGTGGTGCTGCTGTAAAGGCTGCATTTGAAGGTGAAACTGGTAAAGTTGTAGTACTTAAGAGAGTATCTGATGATCCATATATGTGCATCACTGAAACTCATGATGTTCATCAGATTGCTAACATCGAAAAGAAAGTTCCACTTGAGTGGATCACAGAAGATGATTTCGTTACAGAAGACCTTATTCATTACATAAGACCATTGATTCAGGCTGAACTTTCACCAATCATGGTTGATGGTCTTCCAAGACATCTCAATGTAAATATGGACTAGTGCCAGCATTAATTGATAATGCCAATATTTTATTTAAGATATGAGCAGCATTTATTAATCCCCCGTGTGGCAGCTATTCCGCACATCAAAGCTTACAGGCTTTATAGCCCCGGATACCTTTATCATAACGGGTATCCGGGGTACTTTTATTTTCATCTTTATTTTCATCTTTATTTTTAACTTTATTTTTAATCTTATTTTTTCCAAAATATTACAATTATGTGTTATGATGTGATTGATGCCTGCATGTTGTCATAACTGATATACATCATATAAAATACATGAATGGAGATTAATATTAAAATATGAATAAAGAATACCATGATAATGAAGCTTTGAAAGAAGCAAAAAAACGTACTAAAAAAAGGTCCTTATTAAGCCCTCATTTTCCAGGGTTAAAAACAATAATAAACATTATAATAATAACCCTGCTTGTTATAGCCTTGATATACACTAAAAAGACTGCATCAACGAGTTACCAGACAGATGGCAAGGTCACTCAGATAGGCTTTGAAAATATCGGCGAGCTGGCTACACAGTCTGTAACAACAACGTCTGTGCGTGTTGAAACTAAGGACAGAAAGCTTTTTAATATATCTATACCTCTGACAGAATCAAAGTATATATACACATATAACACTAACATCAAGGCTGGAATCAACTTCAGTGATGTAACATGGAGTTTGGGTGATACAGAAGACACAAAGCATAACATATATGTAACTGTACCTGAGGTTAAAACTCTTTCTGCCGACCTTGACCTTGATTCCTTCAAGGTGCTCCACGAAAGTACAAGCATATTTACACCTATAACTCTTACCGAACATAACGACGCATTAAAGCAGCTAACAGATGAGGCATTAAATGATGCCATAGCAAATGGATTATACGACAAGGCTCTTGAAAATGCCAAAACACTGCTATCCTCTTTCATATATCAGGTATATCCATCTGATCAGTATGATATAATATTTTCTGAATCAGTAAAAAAATAGTAAAAACAATGTAGTAAAACTAATTTAATAAAGCTAATGTGATTTTTGATAATCATTACAAGCTTTATAAAACAGTAATCCCGGTTTAAAGTTCATATGTAACTTTAAACCGGGATTATGTTAGATTATGATTCCAATTATCTTCTTAATATTCTTTTTATATTCTTCTTTTTCTTATGCAGACATATCCAAGTGCTATAAGCGATGCAACACTTACTGTAAGTAATGCAGCATATATACCAGCATGTGATGTATCTGCTGTCTTAACATTCTCTGTAGAATCAGTCTGTGCTGTTCCATCTGCAGCAGCCTCTCCTGTTGAAGGTTCATCTGTCGATGGATTATCTGTCGTTTCTTCTACAGCAGGATTCTGGTTTGTATCACCAGCCCATTCTATGCTTAAGCTGTGAAGCATAGTTGTATTCTGCCATCCACCAGTTCCTGTTGTTCCTGTATGCTGTATAGCTGCTCCGCCATATGTGTTAGCCTCTATATCTGCATTTAAGTCAACCACATGAACATAGCCAGCTGTTGCCTGGTCTGCAAGCTGTGCTGTAGGTGTTTCTACATGTGCTGTAAGCTTGCTTCCCTCTGCCTTTAAGGTTATCTCGCATCCTGTAAGGAAGCATGTTGCTATAACTTCATCTGATATATATGTTGTATTGCCATTATCATACTTAACAAGTACAAATGTAACTGCACTAGAAGATGCCTTTGTTCTTATGATTCTTAATGCATAGCCTGTAAGTGTTTTAGTATCAAACTTAATGCATACATCCATATACTGTCCTGCACTACCAAAGCCCTGACCTGCCGTCTTTGCAGGATCAGCCACAACCTTGACAGTCATATCACCATATTTGCCTTCAACTGGTGTATACATAAGTCTTGCTCCCTGTGTTCCCTGATAGATTCCGGCACCAACTGAACCGTTACCAGTTTCACCATATACCCAAGGTGTTTCTGTATCTTCACCCTTCCAGCTTCCAAAGCTCTTTGTATCTGCTGGTCTGTACGAATCCACTGTCCAGAAGCCTTCCTTTATCTCTGGCTGTTTAACAGTAGGGAAGTCTGAAAAATCTGTTGTGTAATTCTTAGCTTTAATATCCTTTGCACTTACAGCCTCTGAATATACAACTTTTACCGCATCACCTAAGTCACTTCTTATATTCTTTGGAGCAACAGAAGCACAGATATAATATCCTATATCACCTGCTGTAAGTGTATATGTGTACTGAGGATTATTCATTGTAGACACTGCTGTTAACACAGGATTGCTTCCACTTGCATCACTGCATCTATACCAGTTAATAACTGACATATCTGCCCTGTCACCAAGATTCAGCTTATAATCTGCTTTAAGTGTGCCATCACCATTGTTAACCACCTCTGGAAGCTTTGTCCACGATGGAGCTGCAAGCTTACCTGGTTTAACTGTTATGGCTATAGATGCTTTTAAGCCACTCTCCGTACTTGCTTCAATAACTACTTCCTTTGCTTCATCTTCGTTATTAGTACCATTAACTACGCATGTTCCGTCCTTATTATCAACTATTGATACATATGGCTTATATTCATCAGCCACGCTGTAGGTAATCTTCTGGTTCTTATCTGTATCACCATAGAAATACTTAACACCTGCCGTCAGCTTAGCTGTTTCTGTTCCTGACTCTATAGCTTCTACCTTACCTTCGCTTTCTATATTAAGCTGTGTAGCTATGCTGTCTGCACCATTCTTAACTGCTATATCCTTAACACCAAGTGGATCCCAGTTATCATTGCCCTTTAAAAGATTGTAAGTATTGTAATATACCTTTCCACCATCTTCTATTCTATATGCATTAAGAACCTGCTTTCCTGTCATATCAACCGTTTCAGCAGCATCCTTTCCTGCTATTATTATGCTTTCATTGTTATGTGTTATGTTATACTGATAGCACTTAAGTGACTTATCTGGGTACTTTGTCCATGCAATTCCAAAAGGAATACTGAAGTTGCTCTTATATGCACAATCCACTGCTGTTATTGTTCCGCCTTCCTTTGTGAAGTACTGCATTGGCTCAGCTTCAACATTCAAAACAACACTGTTAAAGATACAGCCTAAAAACGTTGAACCTGTGTTATATGATGAATATAATGGTCTGTTTCCGTAGAAATCAAAATCACAGCCAACAAACACTGCATTACCATTAATCGCATCGTCTGTACTCTCAAAATGGCAGTTGTTATAAAGGCTTCGTGCTGCACCGCCTATAGGATCAAGATTCAGACGGCTGATAAAGTTACAGTTATCTGCAAACATCTTATCTCCAGACATATCAGCAAGCTGTGCCTGTGTAATAGTTTTTGTTCTCTTATCTGTATCCAGTTTTGGAAGAAGAGGATATTTAAGATCAACGCTGCAATAGTTACCTATCGTTATGTTCTTTACTGTAAGTGCTCCCTTACAGTTGAATCTGAACATCGTGTAGTTACCATTACAAGCATGTGACTGGCCTCTGTTTCCAGCAAATACTACATTATACGGATCCTTTGTAAGTCCCTTTATAGTAAGATAATCACTGTTAATAATCATTCCATAAGGAACACCATATGTCTTATCCGGCTGCTTAGTATCAGTAGCTGCCGGATCATCTATCCAGTATACAAAAGGTGCCACATATACCGTCATAGGTGCTTCCTCGGTTCCATTCTTTAAACTGCTGTCACTAAGTGCCTTTGTAATATCGTTATATACATATGGATATTTATCAGCAACTTCATCCGATAATGAACCATCAAGATAAATCGCTGTTTCAGACAACTGTATAGTTTCAGAATCGTACTTAATATAAGTACCTCCAAACTCTATAGGGTCGCTTACATCAAGCGGCTTGTAGTTATTCTCATCATTGTTTATATCCTTCACTGCTGTATAAATGTTTTTTGTCTGCAAAGCAGTACCCTCCTGCGCCACGATTCTGTCTGGAAATGCTCCTATATTTCCAACAACCAGCAGGCCCGACATAATACCTGCCATAATAGATGAAACTAATCTTTTCCTTCGTATCATATCTATTACCATACCTTTCTTTAAAATAATAAGATGATAAGTGTCAAAAATATTTTATTATCTACGTTGCAACTATGAATTGATTATAATATATATTGTACTTATATTAATACATAAAAACTGTAAGAAACTTGTAAAATCACTTAAAATATGTTAGCTTTTAAACAATAAAGTTTTACAATACTTATAAAAGAAGGTGTAATTTTATGCATCATGAATATATACCGGCGAATTTTCTGCCAGACATAAAAACTGTTCCTACTTCATACAAAATGTCACATTTTCATACGCATAACAGATGGGAGCTTTTATATCTTATATCAGGAAACTGTACATTATATATCAAAGAAAATATGTATATGCTAAAAAAAGGTTCTCTTGCTCTCATTCCTTTTGGAGTAGAACACATGACTACTTATATGTCAGGTGAAGAAAATATAAGAAGCCTTCTTTACTTCGATGATGAAGAGCTTTTATGGTTTAACGAACATGGAATAACAGATATATCTGACATTTTAGGAGGAAACTTTGTCGTTCAGATTCCCGCCCGAAAACAGTCATACATTAAAGAGCAGCTGGATAAAATATCCTATGAATTCCATGGTGTAGATAGCATTTCCCCTGCATATGCAACAGCTTATTTTCATGAGCTTCTTTTATATGCCATGAGATGCCAGACTTATAAAGATAATGTAGTTTCCCGCATGGACTTATCTAATGAAACTATACAGCGCATAGTTGAATATATTCTTGCTAATTATAAAGACAATATCACTCTTTCAGGCACCGCAGAAATGTTTAATATGAGTGAATCCAGTCTTTCCAAAAAATTCAAAGCATTTACAGGACACCGCTTCCGTGAGTATCTTGTTGATGTACGAACGCATGCCGCTGCAGAGCTTTTAAGGCAGTCCGAGCTTTCTATGACCCAAATAGCCTGTGAATGTGGTTTTTCTGACAGCAACACATTTGGAGATACCTTTAAACGCGTATTTAAACAGTCTCCAAGCAGTTATAGAAAAACTCTGTAGAAGACTTCTTATTTATTAAGAATAATAACAAGGAAAGCATCAAAATAATTTCAAATAGAAATTTCAAAATAATATAAAATAAATACAAAAAAGGAAATATAGATATGTTTAGATTATGGTGTAAATTATTTGACAGTTCAAACCACATGATTAAAGATATGGTCGCAGTTAATGACGACCCAAAGCTTAACAGGACTAAAAAAATATTTGATGGAATAAAAGAAGCCTGCTATGAATTCGACTTAAGTGAACCTATGTGGTTCGATTCGAATATAGCAGACTTCAAACGTCATTCCAAGGTACGCTTCACAAGCGATAACTTTATTGACGATATTGATTTTTCTTATATGGAAGTGCAAGTTATCGAAGAAGATTAATACTGCATTATTTATTAACCTATGGCACTATCCGTTTATATCAGGATTAACCCCTTTAAGCCCTATAAATGCTGTATCATCAAGTCCACCCTCTTCATGGCCAATAAGCCACTTGTTAGTAGCTGCAAGAAGTGCATCCTCACTGTCAGCAATATTATTGTGCACTCTTGCATGCTTTGATGTAAGTGGATAGTTAGTCCCCTTTGGAAGTACTACTGCTACCTGAAAGCCCTTTCCATCCACACCACAAGGTGCATAGTGAAGTGTTGTTGCATACACTTCAACTGCTGTTCCTGCTGGTACTAAAAAAGCTTTAACTTTAGATGTGTCATATGTATGGTCTTTTTCCACATCTGTTAAAAGTCCAAGCATAAGTATCATATCTGTTGCTGCCACATTAATCTCTGAATCTCTGTGATACTCAAGAGCATTAAGCTTTGAGTTATGTCCGTTGCAATAACCTATCTGCACAGGCATCTCACCATATGCAACCGCTGATATATCCAGTCTTACCGGAAGTGCTTCAAGCTCCTTTACTGCCGGCTCATATACAACACCCGCTGGTATTGGTGTTCTTTTCAATTCCTCTACAAGTGCCGTAAAATCAATATTATCCACTATACGACCATATTTTCTGAATTCATTATCTGTTACTGATAATATCTGCATATATTTTATATCCTTTCCATCATTTTATTACAATATCATTTATTATGATACAACATTTCTCTTTTCACCTTTACTAAATGCGGCTATATTCTCATAAACCTCATCCATAAGCCTTGTTCTTGCTTCAACTGTTCCCCATGCAACATGTGGTGTTATAACAAGCTTTGTACTGTCCTTGATTTCCATCAGTGGATTATCTGCCTCTATAGGTTCCTTTCCAAGCACATCCAGTCCTGCCGCTGCTATCTTTCCATCAGCAAGTGCTTCTGCAAGGTCAGTGTCATTCACTATAGGACCTCTTCCCAGATTAAGGAGTATGGCACTTGTCTTCATCTTATCAAAAGCTGCTGCATCAAAAAGATTCTGTGTTTTCTCATTCAGCGGTGCATGAATTGATATAATGTCTGATTCTTTCAAAAATTCATCAAGTTCCTTTCTTTCATATGGAACATCCTGTGTCTTTCCACTCGCAGAATAATATATAACCTTACACCCAAAATCTGCAGCAATCTTTGCCACTCCTTTTCCTATAGTTCCAAGTCCAACTATTCCCCATGTCTTTCCTGTAAGTTCATGGAACACATTTGAAAAATGTGAAAAAATCGGACATTTTGCATACTCACCCGACTTTACATATCCATCATAGTAGCTCATCTTCTCTATAAGGTATAGTCCAAGTGCAAATGTATGCTGTACGACTGAATCTGTAGAATAACCAGCTACGTTTGCCACTCTTATATTCTTTTCCTTTGCATACACGATATCAATATTGTTATATCCTGTAGCAGTCTCAGCTATCATCTTAAGAGCTGGAGCCGCATCTATAAATTCCTTATCTGCTGCTATCTTATTGATAATAACGACATCCGGATTATGCTCGGCAACCCTTTTAAGTGCTTCCTCCCTTGTACTTGTTGAATAACTTTTTACTTCACCTAATGCATAGAACTTGTCTATGTTAACATCCTCACCATATGTAGATGCATCCAACATAAGAATCTTCATAATAATCCTCCATTCTTGCGCTGCTTCTTTGCGCATCTTAAGTTTGTGCGAAGCACAAATCTTACGTGTGAAAAATCTTATTTTTCACACTAACCTCCATTCCATATATACGTCTGCATATAATAATTCCTTTTCTATATCTGCAGGCAGTATCTTTTAGCAATATATATAACAAAAGTTTTCTAACGTCATTATAAGTCCTGAACACATATTTTTCAATGTATTTATTAGACTTAATTGTCAAAATATTAGCGTAAGGTATTGTGAAATGTTGGATTTTTTATGGCAAAATATCGGATTTGTGCCTTGTTTTCGACATTTAATAATAGTATAATTCTTGTATAATTAGATGTCGGATTCAACGGGAATTTTGCCCCTGACTGATGTACGATAAAAAAGGAGGAGATATTTTTTATGATTAATTGGAATAATCTTGATACACTTGCGTCTTTTACACAACTGAAAAAGACTAAAGAGGTAAATCTTTCAGATGTCATGTCTGGTGAGGCTGGAGCTGAACGTGTGAAAAACTATAATGTTCCTATGGCATGTGGCCTGAACTACAATTACGCTGCTAAAAAAGTTGATTCAGAGGTGTTAAATGCACTTGTAAAGCTTGCTGATGAGGCTCAGCTTGCTGATAAGTTCAAGGCTCTTTACAATGGTGAAGTAATCAATACCGGCGAGAAAAGACTTGTACTTCATCACATGACACGTGGTCAGCTTGGTGATGCTGTTAACGCCGATGGTGTTGATAAGAGAAGCTTCTATAAAACCCAGCAGGAACGTATCGCCGAATTCGCTAACAAAGTACACAACGGTGAAATAACTAACGCAGCTGGTGAAAAATTCACTACAGTTGTACAGATAGGTATCGGTGGAAGTGACTTAGGTCCACGTGCGATGTACATAGCACTTGAAAACTGGGCTAAGAAGAATAATACATTCAAAATGGAGGCTAAATTCATAAGCAACGTAGACCCTGATGATGCATCTGCCATACTTGCCTCTATCGATGTTGCCCATTCATTATTTATACTTGTATCTAAGTCAGGAACTACGCTTGAAACACTTACTAACGAATCTTTTGTTAAAGATGCACTTAAGAAAGCCGGACTTAATCCAGCCAGACATATGATTGCTGTAACAAGTGAAACCTCACCTCTTGCCAAGAGTTCTGATTATCTTGATGCTTTCTTTATGGATGACTACATTGGAGGTCGTTTTTCTTCTACTTCATCTGTAGGTGGTGCCGTATTATCTCTCGCCTTTGGACCAGAAGTATTCGCTGCATTCCTTGATGGTGCCGCAGCAGAGGACAAGCTTTCCATGAACAGTGATCCACTTAAGAATCCTGAAATGCTTGATGCTCTTATAGGTGTATATGAACGCAACGTACTTGGTTACGGATGTACAGCTGTTCTTCCTTACTCACAGGGTTTAAGCAGATTCCCTGCTCATTTACAGCAGCTTGATATGGAATCTAATGGTAAGTCTGTTAACAGATTCGGTGAACCTGTTGATTATCCAACTGGTCCTGTTATCTTTGGTGAACCAGGTACCAACGGCCAGCACTCATTCTATCAGCTTCTCCACCAGGGTACTGATATAGTTCCTCTTCAGTTTATCGGCTTTAGAAACAGTCAGCTTGCTAATGATGTTACTATCCAGGACAGCACAAGCCAGCAGAAGTTATGTGCTAATGTAGCTGCACAGATTGTAGCATTTGCCTGCGGTAAGTCAGATGAGAATCTTAACAAGAACTTCAAGGGTAACAGACCTTCAAGCATAATCACTGGTGATGTCCTGACACCTGCCACACTTGGTGCTTTACTTGCACACTTTGAAAACAAGATTATGTTCCAGGGCTTCTTATGGAATATAAACAGCTTCGACCAGGAAGGTGTACAGCTCGGAAAAGTTCTTGCAAAGCGCGTACTTGCCCACGACACTGATGGAGCACTTAAAGTATATAGTGAACTGCTTAATATATAATTGATATTCAGGCAGCTTATGACATATTAAAAGGACTTCAAACTAGTGAATGTTAAAATATTTTTATGATATCGACATTTGCACAGCACACTCAATCCCCATATATGTATTCTATATCGAATTTGAATATCCAATTTATTTTGCTGGGAGATTGGGATGCCGGGAGATTGGAATGCTGGGAGATTTTGAATGTAATTATGACCCAATAGGCAGAAAATGAACTGCTTATATGGGTCATATTTTGTTGTTGAATAAAACCTAATCCGCAGAATCAAGATAAATAATAAGTTACTTAAACAATATATCAGCTATACAACAACATTTCTACAGTTCCAAAACAAGTTCCTTTATCAGCTTAACTGAATTTTCTATAGCCTTTTTCTCAAATGTTGGATAATCCATAGTAGCACTGTCATCAGCTTTATCAGATATGGCTCTTAATATTACAAATGGCACCTTATTAAGATATGCTGTCTGTGCTATAGCTGCACCTTCCATCTCTGTACAACAGCCATTAAAGTTAGAAGCGATTCTTTCTTTAACCGCTTTATCTGATATAAACTGATCTCCACTTACAACTCTTCCTATATGTGTTCCTATCTCTGGCAGTACCTTCCTGCACGCTTTATCGGCAAGCTCGATAAGCTTCTTGTCTGCCTCAAACGATAATACATCCATTCTTGGTATCTGTCCAAGAGGATATCCAAAACCAGTTGCATCCATATCATGATGAAGAACATCACTTGATATAACTATATCTGCTATATCAATTTCCGCCTTAAGAGAACCTGCAATACCTGTATTTATAACATAATCTGCGTTGAAATCATCTACTAATATCTGCGTACATACAGCTGCATTAACCTTACCAATGCCACTTCTTACAACTACAACATCCTTACCATTAAGTTTTCCTGCCATAAATGTCATACAAGCCTTGCTCTCTTTTCGTTCAACCTGCATAATTTCAACAATCTGATCTACTTCTTCGTCCATTGCTCCTATAATACCTATCATTACTTATACCATCCTTCTTATCTGATTATGACAAAGTCTTTACACGTATATCAATAACTTAACGACTTATTTTCATCGTAAATATAGTACCATAGTAATTGGCTGCATTCAACATTATGATATGCTGCTTTCTATATCTATTTTTACATCTACTTTTTTTATCCACTCTTTATATATTTTTCAGAATTCATATCCCCGACATATTTTACAGGAATTTTATAGATGTCAATTCGCTAATTACTGTAATATGTGTTATACTTTATAAGCATTTATGATATGAATGATGCCATGTGCTAAATTACATTTGTGGCTGAATGTTAAAATGCATTTGTAGCGTGTTAAAATGCATTTGTGACTGCGTGTTAAAATGCATGCTGAAATTTTTCACCCTGACATATACAAAGCATAATAACAATAAAAAACATAAAACGGAGGAATGACTATGAAATATACAACAAAGGGCGTATGCTCACGTTCGATTGAATTCGATGTAGTAGATAATAAGGTTACAGGTGTTAGGTTTGAGGGCGGATGCTCTGGCAATACACAGGGTGTTGCAGCACTTGTTGAGGGCATGGATGTTAACGAGGCTATTAAGCGTATGAAAGGTATCAAATGTGGTTTTAAGCCAACATCATGTCCAGATCAGCTTGCTTCTGCACTCGAGCAGTACCTTGCCAAGGCTAATTAAACATTTTAGAAACGGAGAATAGAATGGGATCAGTAAGCAGGTTTAAAAGAATCTACATAGAGATCACAAGCACCTGTAATCTCAGATGTTCTTTCTGCCAGGAAACAAAACGTCCGCCACATTTCATGTCTATTGAAGAATTCGGACATATTCTTGACGAAATAAAACCATATACGAATTACATATATCTGCATGTAAAAGGTGAACCTATGCTGCATCCTGAACTTGATACTATTCTTTCCATGTGCCAGGATGCCGGCCTTACTGTCAACCTTACAACAAATGGCACACTGCTTTATAGGAGGCTTTTCACTCTTATAAAACATCCTGTACATCAGATAAATGTATCTATGCATAGCGCAGATGATAACGACTGCATAGATATGGATAACTATATAAATGAACTTTTCTACTCATGTGATGAAATATTGGAAAAAACAGATACTGAGATATCTCTTAGATTATGGAATACTAAAAATGAGCCAGCTCTTTTTGGAAAGAAAAACTGTACTATAAAAAAACATCTTTATGTCAATGTACAGAGTCCATTTGAATGGCCTGAGCTTGACAGCAGTTATTGCAATGAACGTGGTTTCTGTCAGGGACTTAGAACACATATAGCTATACTGAGTGATGGTACTGTAACACCATGCTGTCTTGATGGCAATGGTATTATGAAGCTTGGAAATATCTTTGATACACCACTTAAAAATATTCTGGAATGTGGGAGAAGTTCTGCATTTACAAAGGGGTTCCATAATAAATATGCTGTAGAACCACTATGTCAGCACTGCTCTTTCAAGGAAAGATTCGCACATAAGATGTAGACAAAATATATTTTGACAGAATTGGAGAATAGTGTGAAAAATAAGATTTTTCACACGCAAGATTTGTGCTTACGCACAAACTTGAGATGCGCTGAGAAGCAGCGCAAGAATGGAGAATATAATGAAAAAAATAGTACTTACCGGTGGTGGAACTGCTGGTCATGTAACCCCCAATATAGCACTTCTTCCAAGCCTTAAAGAGGCTGGATATGAGGTATTCTATATCGGCTCGTACAACGGAATTGAAAAAACTCTTATAGAAGACCTTGATATTCCTTACTACGGAATATCTTCCGGAAAACTAAGAAGATATAGAAGCTTTAAGAATCTTACTGATCCATTCAGGGTTATCAAAGGTTATTTTCAGGCAGGAAAGCTTATGCGCCGCATTAAACCTGATATCGTGTTTTCAAAGGGTGGCTTCGTATCGGTACCAGTAGTACTTGCTGCTGGAAATAAGCATATTCCTGTTATTATCCATGAATCAGATATGACACCTGGTCTGGCTAACAGGATAGCTATGAAAAAAGCAACACGAATATGCTGTAATTTCCCCGAAACAGTTAAATATCTTCCAAAGGATAAGGCTGTGCTTACTGGTTCTCCTATAAGACAGGAGCTTCTTCTTGGTAATAAGCTTGCTGGTCTTGAACTGTGTGGATTTACAACTGATAAGCCTATAATAATGGTTGTCGGAGGCAGCACTGGTGCTGTACACGTTAATGAGGCAGTAAGAAAGATTCTTCCAGAGCTTCTAAAAAGCTTTCAGGTTGTCCATCTATGTGGAAAAGGAAAAATGGATACCTCCCTTAACAATCTAGGCGGATATATCCAGTTTGAATACATAAGTGAACAGATGCGTGATCTTTTCGCCATAAGTGATATTGTTATATCAAGAGCAGGTGCCAACTCAATATGTGAATTGCTTGCACTTAAGAAGCCTAACCTTTTGATACCTCTTTCTGCCAATGCAAGCCGTGGCGACCAGATACTTAATGCAAAGTCTTTTAAAGAGCATGGTTATTCGAGTGTTATATTTGAAGAAGACCTTACTCCTGAAGTTCTTTTAAATGCTGTAAATGAACTGTATGAAAACAGACATACTTATATAAACAATATGGCTAAAAGTAAAGAAAGCAATGCTATTCCTATCATTATGGAACTAATAGAAAACTCTTCTAAATAAATAATTAAAAAATATATATTAAGCGCCTGCTGTACCGTATATTGATAAAGTTGAAATTCATTTCAAAAAAGACATATCAGCTGATGTTTCCATCCCACTATGTCATATACAATACTAGTAATATTCAACACTGGTAACATGCTATACAAGTAATATGCAATTCTGGTAACATGCAATACCAGCAATAGGCAATGCTCGTAATATGCATACATTATCTGAATATTTCACTTCTGGTATAAACGCAATCTAGCAAGCAGGCGCTGATTTTCTACTCAACAAAATATGCATCTGGATTAACTGGTTCTCCGTACTGTGTAAGTTTAAAATATACCCCAGGACCTTCTTCAATATAGTATGCACTTGGGCTTGCCACTGTACCTATAAGCTGTCCAGTTGTAACCTTATCCCCTTTTTTCAGATTAACATTTTCTATCATTCCTGTAGTTGTCTCATATCCATTTCCGATAGATACCGTTACTGTTGTACCTGTTTCAGAAAGCTCTGCAACGTCTGTGACTACGCCTGAAGCTGCTGCTGCAACATTAGTTCCTACTTCTGAGTTTATGATGATCCCTGGACTGCATTTATATACTCCAAGACTTTTAAAAAGCACTGTTTCATCCATACTATAATCTAGTGTAATATGTCCTAATACCGGCCATGCCATTTTATTACTTTCATCAAATGTAAAACTTCTCATAGCTTCTGCCATAACCTCTTCAGATGATAATGTTGGTGGAACTGTAGCTTCTTCCTGCATTGTTGTATCTTCTTTATCAGATATCATCAGCTCATCATTATTCTTTTCCACAGACTCGTTTTTTTCAGCCATTCTTCCCCTTGCGTTTGCTTCTAACAGCTCATCCTGTGCATCTGACTCATCTATATTTTCTTCTGCATCCTCTGTCTTCATTGCAACATTTTCCTCTGTTTCGTTCAAATTAACAATATTGCCGCTTTCATTTCTGTTAGCATTTACATTTTTTATAACCGAAACAACACCAATAATAAGAGCTGCAATTATACCAAGTGAAATAATTGTAGATACTATCTTTACTGTATTCCTTCTATCTTTATCCATATTAACCTCCATTCCATGCATAATATGCATATTTTAATAAACAAGCCGTTCACCAGATGCATTTATAGTTTTATGCACTTATTGCTTGCGATGTTAATATGTTTTCCACTTATTCAGCTACTTATTCACTTATTTTAAATATGTTTTTATTTTTGTTAATTTTAAATATTTAGGTTTATTTTATTTGTTGTAAATATATTTAAACTCATTACACTTTTAAATTTTTATATATTTATATAGTTCTCTGACTTAAAAAAAGGATGTAAACACCTCTCAGTGTCCACACCCTTACTTCGTTATGAATTCTACTTGTTATCTTTATCGAGGAATCTCATTTTAGCTTCCGCTGATGCACGCTTTTCCATGCTTTCAACAGCTGCATTGGATTCTCCATACATAGAACCAAGATTGTTAGCAATCTTATTCTTACATCTTTCACAGAACCTGCCAGATCTTATTGTTGCTCCACATCTTTCACATCTGATACCTATAGGTGAATCCTCAGCTATCATAAGACGCTCTTCTCTTATCCACTGTTCTATCTGTCTTGAGCTTACATCACATTCTTCTGACACTTCATTGATAGTTGCAGCTTTATGTTCCTCTATATATTCTTTGACTTCGTCAAACTTTTTTTCCATCTTCTCTATACAGTTAGGACACAGATTGCGGTAAGGACCACCTATAAAATTATATAACTTACCACACATTCTGCAATTTCTTACATCCATAATTTTCCTCCATTCTTGTGTCTAAAATCCTTTTCCTATACACAACGTGACCACATATACTTTATCTGTCCCAGATTCTTTAAAACATCTTGCACACGCGTCTACCGTTGCACCCGTTGTATATATATCATCCACAATTAATACTTTATTATATCTTATACTATTATTGCAGATTTGAAAAGCGTTTTGAAGATTTTTAACTCTTTCTTCATTACTCAATTCCTTCATTGGCGTTGTCTTCCTGATACGCATAATATATTTATTATTGATGGGAATTCCCATACTGCCTGAAAGTTCACCTGCAATAAGCTCCGCCTGGTTATAACCTCTCTGCTTAAGCTTTGATTCATGTATTGGTACAGGTATAATCACATCAGGCCTCCATGCTCTTATAACCATACCACACATTCTTTCAATTTCTCTTGCATATATAGCCGCATATTCTCTCTTATTATGATACTTAAATCTATATATCGACTGCTTTATTCCATCTGAATACTCATATAAGCTTACTGCCTGGTCATAAATATGTTCTGTTTTCATACAATCCTGGCAGTATTCCCTGTCATCATCAAGAGCTTTGCCACATTTTATGCATGTCGGCTCATCAACATATGTTATTTTGTCAAGACACCACGGACATATATCCAGTCTTTCTTTGTTCTTTACTACACGCGGTTTTCCACATATGGGACATGCCGGAGGATACAAAACATCTTCTGTATTTTTTATTATATCCTGGATGATTTTTTTAATTTTTTCTTTTGAATACATTTTCCCCTTAAATATAGTTTTCTTTTAAATATCTTTTTTCTTTGTTTTTAATTTCGCATTTTATCATATGTAATCTACTTAATTTCTGATATTTCCTTTATTCTTTCGTCCAAAGAAGTGTATCTTTTAGCTTCAGATTCATTTTTTGCCATCTGCATAAACACCGGCTCTTCTCCTATTATACACACACATTTTCTTGCTCTTGTTATAGCTGTATATAGAATATTCCGGTTCATAAGCATTCTTGGACCTGCATACATCGGTATAATAACAGCAGGATATTCACTTCCCTGTGCCTTATGCACTGTTATTGAATATGCAAGCTCCAGCTCATCAAGATCATCAAAGCTGTATTCGACATATCTTCCATCTTCAAATCTTACTGTCATGCTTTTATTAAATGGTACTATCTCCATAACTATCCCTGTGTCTCCGTTAAACACTCCGCTTCCCTGTTCTATAGCCATTCCACGATCATTTTTTTTCGTCCAGTAAAGCTGATAGTCATTTTTTATCTGCATAACCTTATCGCCTTCCCTGAAAACATTATCCCCGTGCTTTTTTTCCATCTTGGATGCACTGGAAGGATTGAGGAAATCCTGAAGAATATTGTTAAGTCTTTCAACACCTACTGCTGATTTTCTTGAAGGTGTAAGCACTTGTATTTCGTTTATATCTGCACCGACATAGCCTGGCAGCTTATCCTTAATAACTGTTTTTAATGCAGCTATTATGGCCTCAGAACCCTGTCTGTGTATAAAAAGAAAATCCTTGCTATACTTGTTTAACGTAACCTGTTCGCCTTTATTAATCTTGTGGGCATTGGTTATTATCTCACTTTCTGCTGCCTGTCTGAATATCTTTTCAAGCTTTACAACATTAAAACATCCTGATGATATAATATCCTTTAACACATTTCCTGGTCCCACACTAGGAAGCTGGTCAACATCTCCTACAAGTATAAGCCTTGTACCTACTGGAACTGCCTTAAGCAATGCATTCATAATGTTAATGTCAACCATGGACATCTCATCCACTATTATTACGTCTGCTTCGAGAGGATTATCCTGATCTCTGTTAAAATGCATGCCAAGACTTGAAGAAGCATTACGCTTTTCGTTATCAAGCTCAGAAAGCCCACCTCCTGCTATCTCTAACAATCTGTGGATTGTCTGTGCTTCAACACCGCACGTTTCTGTCATACGTTTCGCAGCCCTTCCTGTTGGTGCAGCAAGCCGTATATCCAGTCTTTCCATTTCAAAATATTTTATTATGGCGTTAATCGTTGTTGTCTTTCCTGTACCAGGACCACCTGTTATTACAATAAGTCCATTGAGTGCCGCTAATGCAACCGCACGTTTTTGTATATCATCAAGTATTATGTTTTCTGATTTTTCGATATCTGCTATGCGTTCATATACATTTCCTGTATCTTCATCACATTGTATATTAAGCTCAAGAAGATTCTTTGCAACATTCTGTTCCATGCGATAATACATGGCTGAATATACATTCCATGATGTATGTCCATCACTTTCCTGTTCCTTTATGCTGTATGACATATCCTTTTCATCATCTGGCACGTCATCCGCATTTTTCTTAATATATATCTTTTTATCAATAGCAAGATCACTTATATAATGTTCATAATCCGTTATCTTGACGTCAAGCAGCATCTCAGCCTGATATTTAAGCTTATCATATGGAAGATATGTATGCCCCTGCAGTGTCGCCTGATTAAGACAGTATAAAAGTCCGCTTTTTATTCTGAAATCAGAATCGCCCTTTATTCCTACCTTTGTCGCTATTGCATCAGCCTTTTTAAAGCCTATGCCTTCAATATCATCTGCCAGCTTATAAGGGTTATCAGTGATTATCGTGTATATGCTGTTACCGTATTTTTTAAATATTTTATTGGCAAGATTCATCTGGATACCATAATCTGAAAGATACATAACAGCTTTTCTGGTATCTCTTTTACCGGCATATTGCTGTGCTATATCCATTGCTTTGTTGTAGCTTATTCCTTTAATATCTGCCAGACGCTCCGGCTCTTTGTCGAGTATTTCAAAGGTCTGCTCGCCGAACTCCTTAACTATTCGTTCTGCCATTTTAGCGCCTATACCCTTTATAGCCCCGGAACTTAGATAACGCTTTACAGATTCTGCATCTGTAGGCGTCTTGAATTCATAAGAACTTATCTTAAACTGCATTGTATAATATGATGGATGCTTAACAAAAACACCATCTGCAGCTATAAATTCACCTGTGTCAACACTGCTTAGTGTGCCAACACAGGTAATATCGTCACCTTTGTATTCTATTTCGAAAACTGTATAACCATTATCCTCATTACGAAAGATAATGTTTTCTACAAATCCTTCTACATACTTAACAGACTCGTAATCCAATCTGCTTTTCCCTCTCTTTATAACTTTTTACCAAACTATAATTATAGCTACGCTTCATCTACTGTGTAGTTACGCTTCATCTGCTGGTAAAGTGTCTGTGCAATACCAAGTCCCTTACCATTATCAGATTCTGTAAACAACTCAGCATAGTTTTTAATCATCTCATCACCGAAGTAACTTCCAAGTGTACTCATGGCAGAGTCTGACTCTCCACCTATAGATGCCATACTGTTAAACAATGAAGTACTGCTATCATCATCTGAATCTATCTTAGCCATCTTTTCCATAGATTTAAGCATCTGTTCTACAAAGTAACTTTCAAAATCCTTGCATACACTCATAAGCTCATCATCAGATGCCTTGGAAAAATCTGTACCATTTATCTTATCTGTAAGATCTGATGATGTTTTATCATATGTATCTGCATAACTTGTATTAATGCCTGTCATATAATCCATACATATCTCCTATTATATCTTAAGTTTATCTCTTAAGTGCATTAGCCTGTTCCATCATAGTATCAGATGTTGTTATTGCCTTTGAACATAACTCATATGCTCTCTGTGCTGTAATAAGATTAACCATCTCTGTTGCCACTTCAACGTTAGAAGCCTCAAGATATTTCTGCTTTAACTGGCTCTTTTTGCCAACGGCATCTGCATCTTCATTTAATGCGATACCTGATGCATCTGTCTCAGCAAGATAATTACCACCAAGCTTTTCAAGTCCTGATGGATTCGTAAACTGAAAAAGTCCTATCTTTACACCTATAGGTGTAACATTGCCATCATCTTCTTTATATGTTACATTGCCATCGGAATCCATGCTGATTCTTGTTAAATCATATTCATCTGATGATACAACTATAGGCTGTCCATCTGAGCTTAATACTGGATATCCGTCTGCTGTACACAGCATCATACCCTCTGTTGATGTTGAAAAATAGAAATTTCCATTACGTGTATATAATGTATCTCCATCTTCATTCTGTATAGCAAAGAAACCATCTCCACTAATAGCAAAATCTGTTGCACTGTCACTCGCATTCATGGCACCCTGTGTATAGTGTGATGTTATTGATGATACTCTTGCACCAAGACCAACCTGCGCAGAAACTGGCTTAAACTCACCATTGGCTGATGTTGTTCTTGCCTGAAGATTCTGATACAGCAAAGACTTAAACTCAGTTGACTCTGATTTATAACCTACTGTGTTAACATTTGCAAGGTTATTCGATATTGTATCTACACTTGTCTGCTGTGCCATCATACCTGATGCTGCAGTCCACAATGATCTCATCATAATGCTTGTCCTCCTGATTACTCTAATAAATACTTTATAACTCTGATATGCTTACCATCTTGCCTAGCATATCATCAACTGCATTAACTATCTTCTGATTACTCTCATATTCTCTGGCTATGTTAATCATGTCTACCATCTCTGTAACTACGTTAATATTAGATGCTTCAATATATCCCTGATTAACCACGGCATCAGAATCCTTTGTAACAGCTCCATCAACCGCTCTGTAAAGATTCTCACCGTACGCCTCTATATAATCATAGTCTTCAAAATCAACTATTCCAAATGTATCTACATACTGTCCATCTGCGTATATAGCACCTGTTGAATCAACAGATAACTGCGATGCATCTGTAGGAAGTAGTATTGGGTCTCCACTTTCACCTAATACATAATCACCATCCTTGGTAACCAGATAACCTTCCTGATTCATCTGGAAAGATCCATCCCTGGTATAAAGTGTTGATGTTTCACCTGCTTTGTTAGTAAATGATATTGAGAAGAATCCCTTACCAGAAAGTGCAAAATCATAATTACTGTCAGTGTTTCTAAGTGAGCCCTGATCCCAGCTTCTATATGTTTCACCTATCTTTGCTCCAAGACTCATACTACCTATATTCTGGTTCATATATCCAACTGTAGCATCTTTTATCTTTATTCCATATACTGAATCAAAGCTTTGTGTTGTTACACCTTCTTTTTTAAAACCTGTTGTTGTAGCATTTGCAAGATTGTTTGATACTACATCAAGTCTCTTCTGCTGATTCACTAATCCTGTATAAGCAGTGTATAAACCTCTTACCATACCTGACCTCTTTTCCTGCGAATTTATGTTAACAGCTATTTTATATGTTATAACAGATATCATAACATATATACTGTTAACATAAGCTTCTAATCTTCTCTGTAACCTGAAAGGAATTCTATAAACTTACCTGTTCCTATAGCAACTGCTGTCATAGGATCCTCTGCTGTCATAGTATTAATTCCTGTTTTTGACTCTATAAGATCCTCTAATCCTGAAAGCAGACTTCCTCCACCTGTAAGGACGATTCCTCTGTCTGCAATATCAGATGCAAGTTCTGGTGGTGTCTTTTCTAACACACTATGAACTGCTTCTACTATCTGTGAAGTAGCTTCCTTTAAAGCTTCCTCTGTCTCTTCAGAAGTCACCTCTACTGTCTTAGGAAGACCTGTAACAAGGTTACGTCCTCTTACATTCATTTTGGCAACTTCTGGTCTTGGATAAGCTGAGCCAATCTTTATCTTAATATCTTCTGCTGTTCTTTCACCGATAAGAAGATTGTGCTTCTTTCTCATGTATCTTACAAGTGCTTCATCAAAATCATCACCTGCAATCTTGATAGATGTACTTACAACTGTACCGCCAAGTGATATAACTGCAATATCTGTAGTGCCACCACCGATATCAACTATCATGTTTCCACAAGGTCTTGAAATATCTATACCAGCTCCAATAGCTGCTGCTATAGGCTCTTCAATAATAGCAACCTCTCTTGCACCTGCCTGAAGAGTTGCATCCTCAACTGCCTTCTTCTCTACTTCTGTAACACCAGAAGGTACACATACGCTTATTCTAGGCTTCTTAAGCATTCTTCTGCCGATAGCCTTCTGGATAAAGTACTTAAGCATCTTTTCTGTAACTGTATAATCTGAAATAACACCCTGACGAAGTGGTCTTACCGCTACAATGTTTCCTGGTGTTCTACCAAGCATCAGACGTGCTTCCTCGCCAATAGCCTTAATCTTGTTAGTATCTCTGTCAAATGCGACAACTGAAGGCTCCTTTAAAACTACGCCTTTTCCCTTTATATATACAAGAATACTTGCAGTACCAAGATCGATTCCAATATCAGTTGATAACATTCTGTTTTCCTCCTAAAATCCAACTCATTAATCCTACTCAATAATCCAGCTCATTAATCTAACCTGTTAATTTAACTCGTTAATCAAGTTTATTAACCTGACTCGTTAATCAAATTCGTTAATCTGACTTGTTAATCTGACTTGTTGATCAAGTTCGTTAATCAGCTTATTGTTTGTTATCATTAATTATGTCCAATCCGCATATTTTACATGAACAATACATCTTATAAACATATACAAACATTTTTACTTTATTAATATATTAGCAATAAAAAATACATTTCATAGCTAATCAACATTATATACATAAACAAGGAATTTTAAAAGTACTTAATGAGAAAAAATATGATTTTTTTATAAATATAGTTGTTTAATTGAATATTAGTTGGTGACGAACGGACGACAAATATAAGCTACAGGCAGTCCTGCACACTATGTTCAATGCCAGAAGCTTTGATTGGATATTTCTAAGTCTTTCCATGTAAACTATGGTAACTGACGCTACCGCTCAGACGCGCCGTCCATGGCGCGGCTTCGCTGCTTCG